>ERZ791569.66-NODE-66-length-84359-cov-4.433930_pt1 | contig 84359 bp, 78 predicted proteins | sample MGYA00509973_ERZ791569 | MGnify/ENA primary metagenome ERZ791569 (study PRJEB30046, sample SAMN00791902) | human gut metagenome | study: EMG produced TPA metagenomics assembly of the A metagenome-wide association study of gut microbiota in type 2...
TCTTCATAGCCATAGCACTGTTCTTCTTCGCGTTCTCCACCGTTCTCGGCTGGAACATGTTCGGCAAGATCAACGTAGCTTACCTCTTCGGTAAGAATGCTAAGAGTGAGAAGATCGCCACAACCGTTTACACCGTAATCTCTCTGATATTCATATTCCTCGGCACTCTGGCCTCCAATGATCTGGTTTGGGAACTGAGCGATATGTTCAATCAGCTGATGGTTATCCCCAACGTTATCGGTCTTATAGCGTGCGGCGGTCTGGTTGTTTCCCTGACGCACTTCAACAAGAAGAAGGACCAGATAAAGGTTGTAGAATAACATTTCCTTATAGAATAGAATGAGTGAAGAACGGTGCGGCTTCGGCAGCGCCGTTTCTTTATATCCAAAACATGCCCCAAATGTAAAAATGACATTTGCATGCCTTTATATTCCTTAACAGGAACTAAACATCATACAAAAAACAAAAGAAATTTATTTTATTGCTTTCGAAAAAATACAAAGAAAGTTAGGGAAACGCAAAACTGAATATTGGCTGAAATTATGATAAATATGGCGTAATTGTGTTAAATTATTTATATTTACATGTCTTTATAACGCGGCATAAATTTTTTAATCTATTTTTTCAATCGTAAAAACCATTGAGAAGATGGTTTTTATTTAGTAAACTGATGATAATCCGAGCAAAAAGAATAGGGGTGTTCTTATCTGTCTTGGTAAATCATTAGGAGGAATATCACAAACATGAACGACATTCTACTCCCCATTGTGCAGACGATCAATGCGTATCTGTCTGACTACATACTTGTAGTGCTGCTTTTAGGCTGCGGTCTGTACTTCTCTATCCGCACCAAGTTCGTGCAGGTTCGCTGCTTCGGCGAAGGCATGAAGAACGTGTTCGGCAAGCTGTCCCTCAAGGGCGGCAAGCAGGGCGGCGGCATGAGCTCTTTCCAGGCTCTGGCAACCGCAATCGCGGCTCAGGTTGGTACCGGTAACATAGTCGGTGCCAGCGGCGCCATCCTCGTAGGCGGCCCCGGCGCAATATTCTGGATGTGGATAATTGCCTTCCTTGGCATGGCCACCATCTATGCTGAAGCTGTTCTGGCTCAGAAGACCCGCGTTGTTAAGGAAAACGGTGAAGTACACGGCGGTCCCGTTTACTACATCCGCACTGCCTTCAAGGGCACCTTCGGTAAAATACTGGCCGGCTTCTTCGCCATCGCCATCATACTTGCCCTTGGTTTCTTCGGCTGCATGGTTCAGTCCAACTCCATCGGTTCCACTGCTCAGACTGCCTTTGGCATTCCTTCCTGGATAATAGGTATAGTGCTGGTCGTTGTTGCGGGCTTCATATTCCTTGGTGGTATGGATCGTCTTGCTTCCGTTACCGAAAAGGTCGTTCCCGTAATGGCTGCGTTCTATCTCCTTGGCGGTCTGGTAATACTGTTTGCCAACATCACTAAGGTTCCCGAAGCTTTCGGCATGATCTTCAGGTATGCGTTTGAGCCCCAGGCCATCATCGGCGGTGCGTTCGGCGTAGCCATAAAGAAGGCCATATCCCAGGGCGCAAAGCGTGGCCTGTTCTCCAACGAAGCCGGTATGGGTTCCACCCCTCATGCGCATGCGCAGGCTAATGTTAAGGATCCGCATGAGCAGGGTACCGTTGCCATGATCGGCGTGTTCATCGATACTTTCGTTGTTCTGACCATCACTGCTCTGACCGTTGTTATCACCCTTTACACTAAGGGCGGCATACTGGCGGATGGCACCATACCCGAAGCTATCAACAAAACCAACCTTGCACAGACTGCTTTCGGCACTCTGCTTGGTGAAGCCGGCGGTAACATCTTCATAGCCATAGCACTGTTCTTCTTCGCGTTCTCCACCGTTCTCGGCTGGAATATGTTCGGCAAGATCAACGTTTGCTATCTGTTCGGCAAGAATGAAAAGACCGAAAAGATCGCCGTTATCGTTTACAACGTGATCTCTCTGGCGTTCATATTCCTCGGCACCCTTGCTTCCAACGATCTGGTTTGGGAACTGAGCGATATGTTCAATCAGCTTATGGTTCTGCCCAACGTTATTGCGCTGATAGCCTGTGGCGGCATAGTTGTTTCTTTGACCCACTTTGGCAAGAAGAACAAGGAGATAAAGGTAGTAGAGTAATACTAAATCTTACTCATATAGTTCCTTTTGCACTTAACAGTACAAACAAAGACCCGAGCGATCGGGTCTTTGTTTGTAGATGATTATTATTTTTCAGGCGCATCAAGACCGACTATGCGGCCTTGTGCCAGCTTTGCCGATGGTTTTTCACGCAGCGCATATTCTTCCATCAAATCCCGCATTGCAGCTACGGCTGCATCTACCTGCTTTCTGAACTCATTAGCACTGAGCCGCGCCGCGCCGTTGCCGGCAATGATTATTTGCTCCATTCGGTCCGAGGTTGCAACTTCCACTCGGTAGTTCCTGCTCAATTCGTGCGTGGCTTTTTCAATGTATGTATCGGCCGTTTCGGCCTCTTTAGTATATACCACGGTTATGTTATTCTCCTTTTCTATGCTGCCGACATGCCCTTTTATGCGGTATGCATCGAATACAAGTATCAATTCGCATTGTCTTACGCCTTTATAGTTGCACATCAGGTTTATCAGCTTACTTCGTGCCAAGTCCATGTTATCCTTTGCAATGGCGGAAAGGTCATCCCATGCGAATATTATGTTGTATCCGTCTACCAATAGATAGTCCGGCCCGGTTGGGAAGGGACAAAGTTCGGCTGTGCTTTGGGATTGCTTAGGCGAAGTCCTACGGAATGCGGCAAGCGGGTTGGTCTTTATCGGGCCGTATGTACGCTCGTATATTCTGATAAGCTCCGCTTCGTCCGCACGGGATAGCGGGCGATATGTCGGTATATCAGATATGGTGTAAGGCTTGGCTTGCGGCCGTAGTGCACGCTCCAGGTGCATATTGTCAAATACTTTGTCCCATTTTACGGTATGGCCAGCGCCGTGGCTGCAAAACACGGAATCGGCCGTGTTGAATGTATCTGCTTCGACATCATAGCCAATTTGGCTTATTACTTCCGCGCTGTTATGGCATTCCCGATATTCGCTGCCGATAAGACTGAGCTTGCCCATGCTGCGGGCATACAGCGCAAGCTGGGAAGAATAGCCCTGCATGGCAGAAACGGGCGCAAAACCACGTATGGTGGCGGATGACTCGCCTTGCTCGGGTGCGCTGAAATCGGCGCACATAAGCTGCATATCGTTCAGTGCGCGGCCTATATATTCGGCGGGTATAGTAAGGCTGAATTCGTACCACGGCTCAAGCAGTACATTTTCCGCCTGCATAAGTCCCTGCCTTACGGCGCGATATGTGGCCTGCCTAAAGTCCCCGCCTTCGGTATGTTTAATATGCGAGCGTCCGGAGACAAGGGTTATTTTCATATCGGTTATAGGTGAACCGGTGAGTACGCCAATATGTGTTTTTTCCATAAGGTGCGTAAGTATAAGCCGCTGCCAATTCTTATCCAGCTTGTCTTCAGGACATTTTGACGCAAAAACAAGCCCGCTGCCGCGCTTGAGCGGTTCTAATATCAAATGCACTTCTGCATAATGTCGCAGCGGTTCATAATGGCCAACGCCTTCAACCTTGTTTGCAATGGTTTCCTTATAGAGTATGCCTCCCTGGCTGAAGGATATATCCATATTGAAACGGCTCTTCATAAGGCTTTGCAGCACTTCAAGCTGTATTTCGCCCATAAGGTGAACGTGTATCTCCTTTAGCCGTTCGTCCCATATTATGTGCAGTTCGGGGTCCTCATCCTCAAGCCTTTTTAATGCGGCAAGTGCTTTTGCGGCGTCAAGTCCATTGCCAAGCTGGACGCTGTATGTGAGCACAGGTTCAAGCATAGGCTTTGGTGCGGGCGGCTCTATGCCCAGCCCGTCGCCAGGTTTTGCACGTGTAAGCCCACATACGGCGCATACGCTGCCGGCAAATGCTTCATCAACGGTTCTGAACTTTGCGCCGGAATATATCCTGAGTTGGTCGGCTTTTTCATTCCATGTTTTGCTGCCGTCTGTGCCCGAAAGAATTGATTTTACCTTCAGGTTTCCGGATGTAACTTTAATAAATGTAAGCCGCGCGCCCTGAGCATCGGTTGCTATTTTGAATACTTTCGCGCCGAATTTGGCGTTTCCGGTTATAGGTAAAGTATAGCGTGCTATACAATCAAGGAATCCGTCTACACCGCTCAGCTTTAGCGCGGAACCGAAGCAGCAGGGGAACACAAGGCAGCTTTTTACGGCGGATGCGATCTTCTCATCGCTTATAATGCCTTCGGCCAGATACTCGTTCAGCATGTCCTCGGAACAGGTGGCTAACTCCTCGTAAAAATCATTTATTGGCCTATCGGCTGAAAAATCAATGAAGCCTGCCGAAAGCTTAGTTAATTCAGCTAAAATTTCAGAGCGGGACTTTGATGAGATATCGGTTTTGTTCACGAATACAAATGTAGGCACGCCTGCGCGTTTCAGCAGGCGAAAAAGCGTTTTCGTATGGCTTTGAACCCCGTCGGGTGCGCTTATAACCAGTATGGCATAATCCATTGCGCCGAGCGCACGTTCGGTTTCGGCAGAAAAGTCAACGTGACCGGGAGTATCAAGCAACGTAAAAGTGCAACCGGAATAGTTAAGTTCCGCTTGCTTGGAAAAAATGGTTATACCGCGCTGCTTTTCAAGCGCGTGTGTATCTAAAAAGGCATTGCCGTGGTCCACGCGGCCAAGCTTTCTAAGCATGCCGCTTGCATAAAGCATGGCTTCGCTGAGGGTCGTTTTGCCGGAGTCCACATGGGCCAAAATGCCTATGGTCAGTCGTTTCATTGCGCATCCCAATCAACATATAATATCCATATTATACATAGCCGCAACTATTTATTGCAAGACACCTTGATAAAAATAAGGAGAGGGAATATAATATGGGCTCGTGAGTTATGCAGGAATTGCTGCATATGAATAATGCTGTGGGGTGGGATAAAATTATGAATAACGATCTTACCGTCGGAAAGAGCGAAAAGGTACTGTGGAGGTTTTGCCTGCCGCTGTTTGGCAGCATAATATTCCAGCAGCTTTATAATATTGCAGACAGCCTTGTTGCGGGCAAGTTCATAGGCGAAAATGCGCTTGCAGCCGTTGGCAACAGCTATGAAATAACGCTTATATTCATCGCGTTTGCGTTCGGCTGTAATATTGGCGGATCGGTGGTCGTAGCGCAGTTCTTCGGCGCAAAGCGCATGAAGGAAATGAAAACGGCTGTTTCTACCACGTTTATTGCCAGCGGAGTGCTGTGCGCTGTGCTTATGGTGGCAGGGCTGCTGCTTGATGAAAAGATGCTGCTGCTCATCAATACCCCCGCCGAGGTAATGGCGGATTCGGCGCTGTATCTCCGCATATACATTTTCGGACTTCCGTTTGTGTTCTTCTATAATGTTGCAACGGGCATATTCTCCGCGCTTGGCGATTCCAAAACGCCGTTCTACTTCCTTGCGGCATCGTCGCTCAGCAACATTGGTGCGGACATATTGTTCGTTACGGCGTTTAAGATGGGCGTAGCCGGCGTTGCATGGGCAACTTTCATATGCCAGGGCGTTAGTTGCATATTGGCGCTGGTATTTGTTTTTGCAAGGCTGAAAACAGTTGAAACGGAGGAACGCGCGCCGCTGTTCTCCGGTGAAATACTGGGCAAAATAGCCAGAATAGCAATACCGAGCGTTCTGCAGCAAAGCTTTATTTCGGTGGGCAACATAATAATTCAGGGCGTTATAAACACATTCGGTACTGCCGTTATGGCGGGATATTCATCCGGCGTTAAGCTGAACAATCTTGTTATAACATCATTCACAACGCTTGGCAACGGTGTATCCAACTTCACGGCGCAAAACATAGGCGCAGGCAAATACGATAGGGTAAAGAGCGGATACTGGGCCGGAACAAAGATGGTATGGATGCTGTCAGTTCCGCTGATTGCGCTGTATTTCTTCTTTGGGGATAAGCTTTCAATGCTGTTCCTGGAGAGTCCGACAGAGCTTGCGCTGAAAACATCCGTAACATATCTTCGCATTCTTGCGCCGTTTTATATAGTGGTATCGGCAAAACTGGTTGCAGACGGTGTGCTGCGCGGCTCGGGACGGATGAAGCAGTTTATGGCGTCAACGTTTACTGACCTTTTGCTCAGAGTAGCGCTTGCCGTGGTATTGTCCGGCACGGCGCTCGGCTCGACAGGAATATGGCTTGCTTGGCCGATAGGCTGGTGCATTGCTACGGCTATATCCGTATACTTCTGCCGCCGGGGCATAAAGAGTGCCGGCGTTTGACATATGCGCCGCATAATGATACAATAAATATGAACATGAATATGTTCCGTGTCTGATCGGTAATCGATCGGTTAAAAGGGAAGCAGGTAAAAAGCCTGCGCGGTCCCGCCGCTGTATGCGCGAGCGATGCTTCAATATGCCACTGTTTATTACGGGAAGGCGAAGCAAAGCAATGATGCGCGAGCCAGAAGACCTGCACGGAGCAAGCTTCTCCACGCGGATTTGGACACGGAAGCAGCATTAGGATAGCTTTTTATCTATGCCGTTGGAGAATTTTCCGGCGGCATTTTTATTACGGAGGTTTTAATATGAACATAAACTGGTTTCAGGATCCTGACCATTTGGTATATATAAATGCGGAGAAAAGCCTTGGCGAGCTTGAAAAGCGACTGAAACTGCCGGGCCTTTGCGAGGCTGCAAATGCCCTGCATGCAGAACCGAACGACGTTGGATACACATTAAAAGGCCCCAAGCGCACCAGCGGAAGGCTGTTTATACCGGACCTTACATTCAAGCGCCATATTGAAATGGGCGAAAACATATTCCTGTTCCTTGGGGAGATGACGGAGTGCTACGTTATATTCTTCCCGATGGATCCGGCGGTAAAAGTATAAGCGCCGCCAAAATATAATTTGCTCCCGATGAGTCCCCTATATGCTTCTTGATTTAATTCAAGGGCATATAGGGGAGTCTTGATTTGACAGATCACATAATTGAGTATATAATAACGATTGTTACACAATTGGTGATATTAGCTATACGAAGAGCAACATAATAGGAGATGATAGACCATGCCGCCTAAGACCAAGTTTTCAAGGGAAGATATTGTTAACGCAGCATTTGAACTGACGCGGGAAAAAGGAATAGAGAAAATCACCGCACGCGACATAGCTGAAACGGGATGCATGTCTACCCGGCCTATGTTCAATTATTTTTATTCGATAGACAAGCTTCGCGGCGCCGTGCTTGAAATTGCCAAGGAATTGTTTGATGAATACATAGAGGACGGGTTGAAGTATTCCGTGCCGTTTCTTGGGTTTATGTCCGAATACATTCAGTTTGCTAAGGATGAACCGATGCTTTATAAGGCGCTGTTCATTTCAAAGGTAGACGAGAAAAAACCGAGCACGATAGCGGCAATGGAGCAATCGAAAGCTGCGCTGAGAAAATCGCTGATGCGCACATATAAGATGGATGCCGATACGGCGGATTGCTACTTTAGGGACATGTGGCTTGTCGTGAACAGCTTGGCTACGCTTATAGTTACGGATTCGAACCCATATGCGGATTGGCAGATAAACGCTATTCTTACAGAGTTCAGCCTAAGTTTGTGCATGGCAGCTAAGAACATAAAGGGCTTCGCAAACGGTAATTACGACCGCGATGCTATATTGAGCGAGCTTGTGGCACGCAAGCATGTGGCCAACGCAAGGGCGGAGATAAAAGCAAAGCGTACGAAAATAAACGATATACCGGCAATAATAGCAGGCGAGCCAAGCGACAAGGCGTTTTTGTATATACATGGCAAGATGGGCTATAAGGAAGAAGCGTATAATTTTGCGCAATACGCCTGCCCACAGGGCTATCAGGTTATAGCGATAGACCTGCCGGAGCATGGTGATCGGAAAAACAGCAAGGAAAAACTGCTTCCGTGGATGGCTGCGCCTGAGATAAAAAGGACATACGAGCTGCTTTCGGAAAGATATAGCTCAATCAGCGTTTGTGCTGTGAGCATAGGCACATGGTTCAGCATGCTTGCGCTGCAGGATAAGAAGATAGATAAGGCAATGTTCATATCGCCTATTGTAGACATGGAAAAGCTGATATGTACAATGATGGAATGGGCTGGGGTCACAGAAGAGGAACTTGCTGAGCGCATAAAGATACCAACTGATTTCGGAGAAACGCTCAACTGGAACTATCTTAGCTGGGTGCGAAAAAATCCATACAAATGGGATAAACCGACGGATATTATATACGGCGGCAAAGACAACATGACACCGAGAGAGACAATAGAAAGATTTTCGAAATCCTGTGCAACAACGCTTACAGTAATGGAAAAAGGAGAGCATTGGTTCCATACTCCGGAGCAGATGAAGGTGCTTAATCGTTGGATGAAGGCCAATGTGCAAGAATAAGTAAACATTTCCCGGACTTTGTTGACCAAAGACCGGGTTATATGTATAATAAACGCAACTGCCGTTGCGCAACACTGCTGAAGCATTAAGGAGACGCATTATGCCGCCAAAGTTTATGTTCACGAAAGAACAGCTGATAGAGGCATCATTGAATATAATACGGCGCGGAGGACCGCAGAGCCTTACGGCAAGGTCGCTAGCGGGAGAGCTCGGCTGCTCGGTAAAGCCTATATTTGGCCTGTTCAAGAATATGGAGGAGGTCCGGCTGGAAACCATAAAGGCGGCGGATAGGATATACCGCGGATACATAGGCGCCGCATCGCATGCCGAAGAAAAGCCGTATAAGGCCATGGGCATGGCATATATACGCTTCGCTACCGAAGAAAAGGAGCTGTTCAAGCTGCTTTTTATGCGGGACAGATCGGCCGAAAACATAAATGATGACAGCGGTAAAGATGTTACGGAGGCAATAGTTAAGCTTATATCCAAAAATACGGGCCTTAACGAGAAAACAGCATATATGCTGCACCTTGAAACATGGCTTTATGTTCACGGCATAGCAACCATGATAGCAACGAACTATCTTGAATGGGACGGCGAGTTTGTGAGCAATGCGCTGACGGATTGCTATACCGGCCTGCTGCACAGGTTCAAAACGAAAGCTTTGGACGTCATTTCATAAGCTTTTGCGCAAGTATACCCGCGCCAATAAGTCCCGCGCTGTTGCCAAAGCGGGCACTGCGTATATTTACGTCAAAACCTGGCGCTGTCAATTCGCTTACCTTTGACGTGACCATATTGAATACATTCTCATCTTCCATTATGCCGCCGCCTATTATCATGCAGGCGGGGTTAAATATATGTATAAGCGAAGCCAAGCCTTCGGCTACCTGTTTAGCCCAGCCGTCAACAAGGACGTGTACGTCACTGCGGTCGAGATTAGTGGTTATCGTGCGCCCGTCGCAAAGGGAAGCATCCATGGCTTTTGCCTGCTCAACCAGACGGGTGACGCTTGCGATGTTCTCGTAGTATTCGCCGTTCATGTACATCATGCCAAATTCACCGGCAGACCAGTTTGTTCCATGATATATCGCGCCGCCGCGAACTATCGCGCCGCCTACGCATGTGCCGTAAGTTAGGCAGAGCACATCCGCTGTGACATCGGCGCTAAGTGCGTTTGATTCAGCAATGGCCATGCAGTTAGCATCGTTTTCCACGGCTACGGGTACGCCAAACGCGCCGAATTCGGTTTTCAGATTCTTACCAGTATAGCCGGGGATAAGGTGAGGCGGATCGTATATTATTTCGCCGGTGTCGCAGTTAACCTGCCCGCGGGTACATATGCCGATCGCATCAATATTGGTAATGCATCCACATGCATTGCGTATACGTTCAATCAATGTATCCGCACCATCTTGTCCGCAGGTGGGGAAGGAGGACACATCCTTCAGAACACCATCTTCATATATACCATGCTTTACGAATGTTCCGCCTATGTCAAATACCGCAGCTTTCATTTACAGCTAACCTTAACCTTTCTTTTTATGCACACAGTATACCATATGAAAGAAGAAAATCACACCCTGTTATAAAATTGGCAGCAAAAGAGTTTGCACGCTGTATTGACAATATCAAACGAGCGTGATATGCTTTGTACAACTTAATTAACATGGTGTTAATAAACACGGAACGTGTGAAGCACCACATTATAGGCGAATTTAAAGTTTTGCGGGATTCTCGCAGAAATATTATAAAACAGAGAGGAAAACCAAGATGAAGAAGATTCTTGCTATCGTGCTTTGCCTGGTGATGGTCCTCGGCGTAGTTGGCTGCCAGTCCAATACTCCCGCCGATACCGATGAACCCAAGCAGACAAACGATAACAACACACCCGCTAACACCGATGCTCCTCAGACATCCAGTGAGCCGGCAGAGGAAAGCCCCTATGTAGAGGACGCTACCTTCCGCTATCTGTATCCTTCGGAGATCTCTACGCTGAACTATCTGGCGACGAGCTCCACCGTAGACTTCAAGCCCGCGTCCAACTTTGTTGACACGCTGATAGAGTATGACCAGTATGGCGTTGTGAAGCCCTGCCTTGCGACCAGCTGGGAAACCTCTGACGACGGTCTTGTCTGGACATTCCATCTGCGCGAAGGCGTGAAGTGGTATGACTGCGAACTGAACGAATATGCCGACGTTACCGCCGACGACTTCGTTTTCGGCGCCGAGTGGATACTGACCCCCGCCAACGAATCCGACAACGTGGATACCCTTGCAAACGTTATAGTGAACGCCAAGGAATACTTTGACGGCACCGTGACCGACTTTGCAGAGGTTGGCGTAAAGGCCATTGACGAGCATACCCTCCAGTACACACTGAAGGACACTTGCCCGTACTTCCTGTCCATGATGACCTATGTTGCCTTCATGCCCGCCAACAGGCAGTTCGTTGAAGAGAGCGGCGAATACTACGGCACTTCCAACGATACTCTGCTTTATAACGGCGCATACTACTGCACCAGCTGGGAACCCCAGAACGAACTGGTGATGGAGCGCAATGACAATTATTGGGATGCCGAGAACGTATCCATAAAGACCGTTTACGGCAAGTATAACGCTGAAGCCGAAGCGCTTGCGCCTGAAATGTATCTGCGCGGCGAGATTGATGAAGCCACTATCCCCGTAGAAATACTGGATAGCTGGATGAGCGACCCCGAAAAGCAGAACATCGTCCGCCCGAACCGTCCCACTTACGATGCAATGTGGTGGTTCTTCGATTTCGATCCTCATATGGACGAAACCTATGACAACGATGCGTTTAAAACCGCCGTTAATAACCGCGCCTTCCGTCTTTCCATTGTTTATGGTATAGACCGCGTTAAGGCTATGAGCTGCTACGATCCTTACAGCCCGGAAGAATACCTGATGAACACCATCACTCCTCCGAACTTCGTTGCAGTAGATGGTAAGGATTACACCATGACCGGCGAACTTGAGGCCGTTACCGAACAGAACTGGTTCCAGCCCGAAACCGCTCTCCAGTACAAGGAACAGGCCATGGCCGAACTGAGCGCGCAGGGCGTGACCTTCCCGCTCGTGTTCCCGTATTACTATCGCGTAGACCAGGCTAACCAGGATCTGGTTGCCCAGGTAATCGAGCAGCAGCTCGAAGAGCTCCTTGGTAAGGACTATATCGACATCGTTCCCGTTGCCGGTCCTGCCAACAACTACAACTCCGAAGTCCGTAACGCCGGCAAGTATGGCCTTATGGAAGAAGGTTGGGGTCCTGACTTTGCGGATCCTGTGACCTATGCCGATCCTTGGGGTCTCAGCTGGAGCTACAACAACCGTTCCATGTGCACTCAGGAAGAGTACCTGACCGGTTATGTTTACACTCAGGAAGACTATGACAACGGCGTTATAGACGATGCCGACTATGTTGGCGCACAGCAGCAGATATACGACAAGATGGTTCAGGAAGCTACCGCCGAGAAGGTAGACCTGGCCAAGCGTTATGAACTGTTTGCCAAGGCCGAAGCGTGGCTGATAAACGAAGGTATCGTTATACCGTTCCGTGTATTCTCCAACGGCTACGTTGCCAGCAAGCTGACCGTGTTTGATGGCGAATATTCCTCCTTCGGCGTGTCCATCTGGCGCTACAAGGGCAAGCATGTCCTTAAGGAAGCCATGAGCCTGACCGATTATCAGGAACAGTTTGCACAGTGGAAGCTTGACCGCGAGACTGCTCTTGCCGCGGCAGAATAAGACCGAATCATAAACCATATCGCGGGGGCGTGGGGTGTTTTCGCCTCATGCCTCCCGCTGCTTTACGCCATTCTTAGAAAGGAGCCGCTGCTTGCTCACCTTAGCGGCACGCGGATGATGCCCCATGTTGGAATATATCCTCAAGCGCACGGCGGGCGCGATAATATCGCTGTTCGTCGTAATAACGCTGATATTCGTATTGCTGCGCCTTATGCCGATGGAAGGCTACTTCGGTGCAGAGTACGATAAGCTTAGCGAAGAAGTTCGCGCAAGTATGCTGGCAGAAAAAGGGCTGGATCAGCCGATATATGTCCAGCTGTTCAATTTCTATAAAAGCCTGTTTCAGGGCGACCTTGGTAAATCCTGGATATATCGCCCGAATTACCCCATAGTAAAAATACTAGAAAAGAAAATACCTTATTCGCTTAAAATAGGTGTTATATCAATGATATTCTCGCTTATAGTAGGCATACCTCTCGGCGCCGTGATGGCGCGTTTCAAAGGAAAATTTGCGGATAAGCTCGGCACGGCGTTCATTGCCATTGTCGAGGCGCTCCCTACGGCTGTGTTGATGCTGTTTTTGCAGCTGTTTTTTTCAAGCTGGTTCAATCTATCGTTGTTGTTTGACAAAAACAACTATGCCACATGGGTGCTGCCGATATTCTCCATATCGCTGCTGAGCATATGCTCATACGCGATGTGGATGCGCCGCTATATGATAGATAATATAAACATGGACTATGTAAAGCTTGCGCGCGCAAAGGGCGTGAGCGGCAGCAGGATAATGTTCCGCCATGTGTTCAAAAACGCATTTGTACCCATGGCGCAGTTCCTGCCCGGTTCGGTGCTTTCAACCATAATCGGTTCAATATATATTGAGCATCTTTATTCAATACCCGGCACAGGCAGCCTGCTGATAGACGTTATACAGCTTCAGGACAATACAATGGTTCAGGCGCTGGTGCTTATATATGCCGCGATAGGCATTGCGGGCATGTTCCTTGGGGACGTGCTGATGGCGCTTATCGACCCGCGCATAAGCTTCGTAAAGAAAGGAGACGACCGTTAAAATGGCAGATAAGAAGAAAAAACTCCTTTTCAACAGGCAGATGCGCCGCATAGACGAACTGGATCAGCACATACAGGAAGGCCTTGCGCTGGAGCAGGCGGATAAAGAGCTGCCCATGTATGATGCGGCGGATTATACCGCCGAGCAGATAGCCGCAATAGACCCAAAATGGTTTGAACTGCATGGCTTTAACGAGCAGGATGCCGAGCGCACGGCATATTCAAATTATTCATACTGGGCGAGTACGTTCAAAAACTTTTGGCGCAATAGGGCTGCGCGCATACTAATAGTTACGCTGATAGCGATAATTGCCTTCGCTTTCATTCAGCCGCTGCTGCCCAATCAGCATGATCCCGTTACAATAAACAATGACCCCGAAACCGGCATGCACCTTCGCAACCTTGCGCCGTGCAGCGAATACTGGTTCGGAACAAACGCGATAGGCCAGGACCTTTGGGCAAGGGTATGGGCCGGCACGCGCACGTCCATAATAATCGGCCTTGTGGTCGCGCTGAGCGATCTAATATTCGGCGTTATAATAGGTATGGCATGGGGTTACGTAAGGAGTCTTGATAAAGCGCTGACGGAGATATATAATGTAATAAGTAATATCCCGCAAACGCTTATATTGATCCTTGTAAGCTACATACTGCGCCCGAGCATGACCACCATAATCATATCCATGTGCATGGTTGGATGGATGGCCATGGCCCGCTTTATCCGCAATCAGGTCGTTATATTCCGCGACAGGGACTATAATCTGGCGTCCCGCTGCCTTGGCAGCAGCACGCTGAGGATAGTTATAAAGAACCTGCTGCCGCAGATGGTTTCGGTAATTATGCTGCAAACGTCGCTTGCGATTCCCGGTGCCATAGGCGACGAAGTGTTCCTTACCTATATTGGTCTTGGTATACCCACATCCCAAGCTTCGCTGGGCAATCTGGTTGAAGCCGGCCGCGTACTGATGATGGACAGCACGTTGAGATATCAGCTTGTGTTCCCGGCAGCCGTTGTGGCGTTTATAACTATTGCGTTCTATATCATCGGCAATGCGTTCAGCGATGCGGCCGATCCTAAGAATCACGTTTGAGGAGGCGCGGCATGGAAAACTATTTGCAGAACAAAGAAGTTATTCTTTCCGTAAAAGACCTTAGTGTGTGCTTCAGCCTGAGAGGAAAAAGCCTGCATGCGATACGCGGCGTGAGTTTGGACGTATATAAGGGCGAAAGCCTTGCCATAGTTGGCGAGTCCGGCTCAGGCAAGTCGGTACTGACCAAGAATTTCATAGGCCTACTTGACAAAAACGGCACCATAGATAAGGGCGAGATACTTTTTGAAGGAATGGATCTGGCCAAGTTCAAAACGGAACGGGAATGGGCGAAAATACGCGGCAAGAAAATTGCCATGGTAATGCAGGACCCCATGACCAGCCTTAACCCGCTGAAAACGATAGGTTGGCAGATAAGCGAAGCACTTATATTGAATCGCGGCATGAACCACGCTCAGGCCAAGGCGGAAACGCTGAACATACTGAAGGACGTTGGCATATCGGAGCCTGAAAGGCGTTACAAGCAGTATCCGCATGAGTTTTCGGGCGGCATGAGGCAAAGGGTGGTAATAGCAATAGCTGTTGCATGTTCGCCGGAAATACTGATATGCGATGAACCCACGACCGCGCTTGACGTTACGATACAGGCGCAGATACTTTCGCTTATAAAGGATCTGTGCCGCAAATACGGCATGACCACGATATACATTACGCATGACCTTGGCGTGGTAGCCAACGTGGCGGACAGGATAGCCGTTATGTATGCCGGCGACATAGTTGAAGTGGGTACGAGCGAAGAAGTGTTCTTCGATCCCAAGCATCCGTATACATGGGCGCTTATGTCAAGCCTTCCGCAGCTTGGCGAAAAGGGTCATGAGCTTTACTCCATCAAGGGTACGCCGCCCAAACTTTTCGGCGTGATACGCGGCGATGCATTCGCCCCGCGTAATCCGCAGGCGCTGAAGATAGACTACATGGTGCGTCCGCCGTATTTTGAGGTTTCACCCACGCATAAGGCACGCACCTGGCTGCTTGATCCGCGCGCACCAAAGATCGACCCTCCCGAATGCCTGAAGCGGCTGAAGGAGCTTGAAAATATAGAAAGCGGTGATATGGATGAGTAACGAAAACGTGGTGATAAAAACGCCGCTTCTCAGCGTGAGGAATATGGATGTCACCTTCGGCAAGGGCAAGAATGCGTTCAAGGCCGTAAACGACGTAAGCTTTGATGTATATCGCGGCGAAACGTTTGGCCTGGTTGGTGAATCAGGCTCCGGCAAAACCACGATAGGCCGCGCCATAATACGCATAAACAAGCTTTCCGCGGGCGAAGTGATATACGATGGCAAGCGTATATCAGGCCAGATAGATCACGAGACTGACCGCGAGGTGATAAAGAATATTCAAATGATATTCCAGGATCCCATGGCCAGCCTTAACGAGCGCGCAAAGGTTGACTATATCGTGAGTGAAGGACTTACCAACATAAGGCATGACCTGAGCCACGAGGAGATAGAGGAACGCGTCGCGAAGGCGCTGCTGGATGTTGGCCTGCTGCCTGAATTCGCCAGCCGCTTCCCACATGAGTTTTCCGGAGGACAGCGCCAGCGCATAGGCATAGCGCGCTGCCTTGTTATGGACCCTGAGTTTATAATAGCGGACGAGCCCATAAGCGCGCTGGATGTATCCATACGCGCACAGGTGCTGAACCTTATGAGCAAGCTGCAGCAGGAACGCGGGCTGACGTATCTCTTCATAGCGCACGATCTTAGCGTTATGCGCTTCATATGCAACAGAATAGCCGTTATACACAGGGGCGTTATAGTTGAACTTGCGGAGACGGAAGAACTGTTCAAGCATCCGCTGCATCCGTATACGCGCGTTTTGCTTTCCGCTGTGCCGGTACCAAATCCGCATGTTGAGCAGAAGAAAAAGGTGCTTGTATACGATCCGTCATGCCATAACTATTCGGCAAACGAACGGCCTATATGGACGGAGATCGCCCAGGGGCATTTTGTCCGCGGCAGCGAAAGGGAACTGACCGCTTACAGGGAAAAGCTTGAGAAGCGGTAATATAACGGAGGAATAGGAAATGTATCAGACGTCGCCAAAGTCGCAAGCCGACCTGAAATTTCATAATCTAAAGCTGGTGTTCGATCTGGTCAAACAGGAAGGGCCTATTTCGCGTGCATCGCTTGCAAAGCGCACGGGACTGAGTCCGACCAGCATGACGCGCATAGTTAACGTATTAAAGCGCATAGGGCTTATATCCGAACATTCCGTCGCGCAGGCGGGCGTTGCGGGCAGGCCGAGCACGCTGCTTGAAATATGCGCCGATGCGGCGTATTGCCTGTGCGTTGACGCTATGCCGAACGTAAGCAAGGTAACGCTTGTTGATATGGCGACCAAGCAGGCGGTATACCGTGAACTGGTAACCGTCAGTGGCACATCGTTTGAAACCGTTGCGGATGAGTTGAATGCAATGCTTGGCGAAATGTGCCGCGATGCAGGCATAACGAGGAACAGGATAGCGTGCTGCGGCATGAGCATATCTGGCCACGTTTTAAGGAATGGCTACATAGCAGCATCGAGCCAGATGCAGTGGGCGGACATAGACGGCGTAGGAATACTTGAAAGGGCGCTGGACATGCCGGCAATAGTTGAGAACGACTGCAAGGCGGCATTGCTTGGCGAACAATATCTGCTTTCCTGTGCGGGCGAAAGCACGGCAAATATGGCGTATGTTAAGTTTGGCTGGGCAGGCGTTGGCAGCGCGGCAATGGTGGACGGTATGCTGCTGCGCGGCAGCCGTAACGCCGCGGGCGAAATCGGCCATTTTAATTCGCAGCTTGAAGGCCTTTCGGGGGATAAGTGCGAATTCAAAGGCTGCTTTGAACATACGATAAGCGAATCCGCCGTAATAGAGCATGCGCGGTCAATAAATCCAGCATGCGCATCACTTGCGGGCGTAAATGAAGCCATTGCAAACGGAGATGAGCGGATAATTAAGCTGATGAACGACATATGTGAATATATAGCCATAGCCGTGAGTGACATTTCCTGCGCATATAATTCGGATAGGATAATACTTAGCGGCAACATAATAACCAACCTTGCCGACTGCTATCAAAATGTGCTGCGTTATGTTGAAAGGCGGCTTACGCGTTCCGTGCAGCCTAATTTGCAGGTATGCTTATCCAAAATGGGCACGAATGCAAGCCTGTACGGCATGAGCTGCCTGGCAGTAGAAGAAACGATAAAGCGCCTTTTGAGCAACGATACGGGATTTTAACATATGAAACTGATTGAGACAAAGAATTACGATGAACTTAGCCGCGTGGCTGCTGATATGCTGATAAGCGAAATAAAGGCAAAGCCTAACTGCGTGCTGGGCCTGGCAACGGGCAGCACGCCCATAGGCACTTATGATAAGCTTATTGAAGCATATAAGTCCAATGAGGTATCCTTTGCCAAAGTAAAGAGCATAAACCTTGACGAATACGTTGGCATAAGCTGGTCGAACACGGAAAGCTACAGATATTTTATGAATGAGCATCTGTTTGACCATGTGGATATAGACAAGACGAATACGCATGTGCCAAACGGCTTGGCAGGAGATCTTGACGAAGAATGTGCGCGCTATGATGCGCTGTATGACCGGATTGGTCCCGCTGATATACAGGTGCTTGGCATTGGCCTGAACGGGCACATTGGCTTCAATGAACCCGGCACTTCGCTCAGCGCGCCAACGCACATAGTTAAGCTAAGCGACAGTACACGCCAAGCAAACAGCCGAAATTTCACATCGCTTGACGCCGTACCGTATAAAGCGATAACGCTTGGCATGGCCGGAATAATGAAGGCGAAGAAGATAGTGCTGCTGGCATCGGGTCCGGCAAAGCGGGACGCGATAGAAAAAACCGTGTTTGGCGAAGTTGACCCGCATGTCCCTGCAAGTTTTTTGCAGCTGCATCCGGACGTTACGATAATTTGTGATTTTGCATTGACAAATAAAAAGGAGTAATCATATGAAAAAAGAGAAGCGCATATTGAGCATAGGCGCCCATCCGGACGATGCGGATACCTATTGCGGCGGCCTGCTTTCCAAACTGCGCGACAAGGGCTGGCAGGTGCGTTTGCTTTCCGTTACGGATGGAAGTGCGGGCACATATCACGCCGAAGTAACAAGGGAAGAACTCAAACTTCAGCGCCGCAGCGAGGCTGCCGCGAGCGGAAGGCTGCTTGGCGGCCGTTACGATGTGCTGGATTACCCGGACGGGCAGCTTCAGGTTACCCTTGAAGCGCGTGAGCACCTTATCCGCTATATTCGCACGTTTGCGCCGGACGTTATACTGACCAACCGCACCAATGACTACCATGCGGACCATAGGAACGTCTCCCTGCTGGTTCAGGATGCGTCTTTCCTGCTTACGGTGCCCAAAATTTGCCCGGATACACCGTATCTTGAGGATACTCCGGCCATACTTTTCTGGGGCGATGATTTCATGAAGCCCTATCCGCATCAGCCGGACATTATTGTGCCGCTGGCGGATGAAAGAATGGATCTGAAGGTTAAGCTTGCAAGCTGCCACGAATGCCAGTATTTTGACTGGATGTATTGGCCGCACCACACTGAGCGTATAGACTGGCCGCGCGAAAAGCAGGTGGCCATGCTGAGCGAGCGTTACCATGCAGGCAGCCAGGCCGAGGCTGACCGTCTGCGCGGCAAGCTTACCGAGCTTTACGGCGTTGAATCGGCCGCAAAGATCCGCAACGTTGAAACCTATGAGATAAGCGAATACAGCGGACCAATAGACAAGGAATTCCTGACAATAGCAAAAAGCGCAGAATAACCCTCTCCTTGTGTAACGCGCGGAAGCCGCCGAGAAATTGGCGGCTTTTTGTGCAATAATAACGTCGATTCTTCGCAAAACACGGCTTGACTAAATTGTCTGCTTGGGCTATATTCATCGTAAATACAAAATGATTGAGGCGTAATATGAGCAAAAAGTTAGTTGCATATTTTTCAGCCAGCGGAGTTACCGCATCCCTTGCCAAGAATTTAGCGGCGGCGATAGGTGCGGATCTTTTTGAAATAGAGCCCGTGATCAGATATGCCAAGGCAGATCTTGACTGGACGAACAAAAAGTCCAGAAGTTCGGTTGAAATGAACGATAAGTCGTCCCGCCCCGCTGTGGCAAAAAAGCTTGGCAACATGAGTGAATACGATGAAGTATTCGTGGGATTCCCCATATGGTGGTACATCGCACCCACTATAGTGAATACCTTCCTTGAAGGTTACGACCTTGCGGGCAAGACAATAATTCCGTTTGCCACATCAGGCGGCAGCGGCATGGGTGAAACCAATGAATACCTTGCAAACAGCTGCAAGAGTGCAAAGCTTGTTGAGGGCAAGGTTCTCCGCCGCAATGCCTGCGCAGATGAACTGAAAAAGTGGGCGGATGAAGTTGTGAAATAATGATTGCAGCGCCGAATCGATCAAATGGCTGATGCGGCGCTGTGTTTTGTCGGGGGGATAGATGACATACGAAAAGTCGTTTGATACCATAGATGAGTTTGTAGACAATATCAGCAGAGGCGGGGAGGTAGAGCTTGAATACAATGGAAAACTCTACTTTGCCGGAATGATAGGCGAAAATAAATGGACTGCATGTGAGCAACACAATGATGAATCGAGCAAAGAATATGTATCGGCGGAAGAAGTATGCTCATATCCGATAGAAGATAAAACTATCGGAGAGGTGATTACCAAGGCAAAGATAACGTTTAGGTGCTTTGAGTGAGCATGTAGCTAAAGTGAATTGATAAGCATTCCAAGCATATAAGGAAGGCGTGGGATAGGACATGTACCAAATACTAAAGCAGGCTTATGAACATGGAAAAGTGATTTCGGTATATATAAACGAAAACGACCCAACAAGGTGCAATGTGGGTTATGTTGCCGCATTAAATGAAAATGAAGTCGCAATGTATATGCTCGATGAAGATGGTGATTTTGAAATACTGTCGGTGCATGGCATTGATAAAATTTTTAGAATCGATGCCGATGGGGAGTATGAGGACAAACTCATTAAAGCCAATAAATTGATAGCTGATAAACCTCCCGAGTTTATATACGAAGGAGGGAACATGATAAAGGCAGTTTGTGAATACGCTAAAAAGTATGATTACCCGATATGGATCGCATTCAAAGGCAATAATGAAATAGGCCCATGGGGAAAGGCAATGAATGTGACAGATGATATGATAACAATAACGCGACTTGGCGATCCAAAGCCTTGCAATGTAAGCTATATCCTAACACGACAGATTGATTACATCGCATGCGAATATAAGGAATATCATGAAGATGAAGAATAAATGAATGTGAAGGGTCAAATTTGATTATTTGACCCTTCAGTATGCTGTCTACTTCAACTTCTGCACGCCGTTTACATCTATCATGGTGTCTCCGGTAAGGAGCAGTTCGCTCACCGTCACAAACTCATAGCCTTGCTCCTGTGCGGTTTTAATGAGCGTAGGCAGGTATTCCTTTATCTTGTAGCCATTGTTGTGGCAAAGTATTATGCAGCCCGGATGCAGCTTGGGTATCACGGTATCGAGTATCGTCTTTGCGCTGCGTTCTTCTTTCCAATCTATGGTATCACTGGTGGATACCGGATGGAACAATGCAAAAAGTGCCGAAAAATTGGCGATTTTTGATCGCTAAAAAGATGGTAGTTATAAAAATAACAAAGTACAAATGTTCAAATAGGATTAACTTAGCCAAAATTAAGAATATCAGACTATGATAAGAATAAGTATGTTTATTTTCTTTGCTTAAAAGCTTGAGACATTTTATAAAGTATGATAAAATAAGACAACAAAAGCATGATATATGCTTTTTGCGCCGAATGGACTATTGTGCAAAATGCATAAATAAACATACTTTGCCATATGAGAGCATTCGGCGCATAAACCAACAGCTTGGCTCGACGCGCCATTGCACGCGGGCAGTAAGCCGCCGGAAAATAGAAAGCGAGCAACTGTAGTTCAGGACTACGGTTGCCGAAGGCGTATCTAAACAAGCCTTCATGATGTGAACCCACAGAACAAACAGAACTTTTCATCGACCTGCGGAATGAGTGCCGCGGGCTTTTGCAGCGCTTATAGGAGCTTTTAATGCTGACGGACGGACAATGCAGTATAATCAACAGGCACTTGACGGAGAATGTTGAGCCGCGCAAGGTGGCGGCGTATCTCTGCTTGAATATGGGTCTGCTGCTTGGCGAGGTCACTGCGCTGCGCCGCCAGGATATAGACATTGATGCCGGTGTGCTGCATATACGCAATGTTGCCGGGCGCGGAGAAGGCGGAACGGCGTCTGACCCCGTGGAGCTTATCCCGTCGGATGCGCCGCGCGATTTGCCCATGCCGCAAAGCGTTAAGCAATTCATTGCGGAGAACATCGGCCTGTATCATAGCAATGATAGCTTCATTATGAGCGGTGAAGAAACATTGCCGCCGTTCAGGCTTATGCAAGTGCTGCTCAGCACTATGAACGAAAGGTATCATATTGCGGACAAGCTTTCGTCAATGGAGCTTCGCTATGCGTTCATACGGCAAAAGCTTGAAGCAGGCGTGGATATGTATAGTCTCTGCACATATCTTGGGCAGAATAAGCGGCCGGACGTGATAGTAAAGCGTTTTGCGCAGTACTGCCGCGCTGATTTAGCATCCGTTGTGTGCTCAAAAACAGAGAGCATGGAACAGCCGCAGAATGCGCCGAAGCATATGAATCTGCTAATACTCGGCGCAGGCGGGCAGGGGCAGGTTGTACGCGAAACCGCTGAGGCAATAGGCGTGTTTGAGAAGATAGCGTTCCTTGATGATAACACGGATCTTCCGGGCGTGCTGGACACGCTTGGCAACTGCAAAAAGCATCTTAATGAATATCCGATGGCGTTCGTGGCGATAGGCAACAATGCGCTGCGCCGCAAGTTGACGGAGCAGTTACAGGCGGCAGGCTTTATCGTGCCCGTGCTGAAGCACCCCACGGCGACAATAAGCCCAGCCGTTGAGGCCGGCGCAGGAACGATTTTTGAAGCGAAAACCATAGTCAGCCCCGCGGTGAAGATAGGAAAAGGCGTCATACTCGCCAGCGCATCGATAGTTGAGCATGGCGCGGTGATTGGCGATTACAGCCACGTTGAAGCCGGAACGATAATCCGCAAAGGCGCGGTCGTGAAGGCGGGGGTGAGGGTGAATAACGTAAATGCTAATGAGATAGACGAAAGCCATTTCAGGGAAGGAGAAAGAAATGGGTAGACGACTTTTGCTTGCCAGCCCGCATATGTCGGACGAAGGATTTGAGCTTGAATACGTTCACGATGCATTCAATAAGAACTGGATAGCACCGCTGGGGGAAAACGTGAACGGCTTTGAAGCCGATATGGCGCAATATATTGGTGCGGAGCATACAGTTGCGCTGTCGGCGGGTACGGCGGCAATACATCTGGCAATGATAATGCTTGGCATCAGCGCAGGTGATACCGTGTTTTGTCAAAGCCTTACGTTTTCAGCTTCGGCTAACCCCATAGCATACCTTGGCGCAAAGCCTGTGTTTATCGATTCCGAGCGCGAAACATGGAACATGGATCCGCTTGCGCTGAAGAAGGCGTTTGAACTTTACGGTAAGCCTAAGGCTGTCGTGATAGTGCACCTGTACGGCAACCCAGCAAAGCTTGATGAGATAGCAGCCATATGCGCCGAGCATGACGTGCCGCTTATTGAAGATGCAGCGGAGGCGCTCGGTTCAGAATACAATGGGCAGAAGTGCGGCACGCTTGGTCGCTTTGGCGCGCTGTCATTTAATGGGAACAAGATAATAACCACATCAGGCGGCGGCATGCTGCTGTGCGGATATGAGGATGATGCTAAGCATGCGTTGAAGCTTGCCACACAGGCGCGCGAGAATGCGCCGTGGTATCAGCACGAGGAAATAGGCTACAACTACCGCATGAGCAACATTTCTGCCGGCATTGGTAGAGGACAGATGAAGGTGCTGCCGCTGCGCGTGGAGCAGAAGCGCGCCATATATGAGAGGTACTGTGAAGGGCTGAAAGGTTTGCCTGTGACAATGCAGCCTCAGCTTGACTGCGCAAAGCCGAACCGTTGGCTTTCGACTTTGCTTATGGACAAGGACTGCGGAATCACACCGACGGATGTGCTGAAGCACCTTGCGGAGCATGACATGGAAGGTAGGCATCTCTGGAAGCCGATGAACCTGCAGCCCGTGTTTGCATCCGCGCCGTTTGTAAAGGTTAATGAAGAAGCGGTGTGCGATGATTTGTTTGCGCGCGGCGTATGCTTGCCGAGCGACACGAAGATGAGCATGGACGATGTTGACCGCGTGTGTGCTGCCATACGGGAGATGTTCTGATGCAGCATAGGGCCGGATTCTATGAAAAATACATAAAGCGACTGCTGGATATAGTGCTGAGCGGTGCGGCATTGGTGATACTGTCACCGGTGCTGCTCATAACGGCTGTATTGGTGCGCATAAAGCTTGGCAGTCCGGTCATATTCACGCAGGAGCGCCCGGGCAAGGATGAGAAGGCGTTCAAACTGCATAAGTTCCGCAGCATGACCGATGCGCGGGACGAAAACGGCAATCTGCTGCCGGATAAGGAGCGGCTGACGGGCTTTGGGAAGAAGCTGCGCTCTCTGAGTATTGACGAGCTGCCGGAGCTGTGGGATATATTCCGAGGAAAGATGAGCTTCGTGGGCCCAAGACCGCTGCTGGTCAAATATCTGCCGCTCTATAATGCAGAGCAGCGCCACCGCCACGATGTACGCCCAGGTTTGACCGGTTGGGCGCAGGTGCATGGCCGTAACCTGACTTCGTGGGAGGAAAGGTTCGAGTATGATGTTGAGTATGTAAATAACATCAGCTTTGCGTTGGATGTGAAGATAATAATTATGACAATCCGCTGCGTCTTTGCCCGTGAGGGAATCAATGCGGAAGGCAGCGCAACGATGGAAGACTTCATTGGGAATGCAGAAATATAGAGTAAACGGTGAGGAGAATATGGAAGATATTATTCTTATTGGCGGAGGACAGCATTGTGGTGTTGTTTTATATAATATAGAACAACAAGGCAAGTATCGAGCTATAGGTGTACTAGATAGCGCTATTGAAAAAAAGGGGACGTATGCGCATGGAATCGAAGTATTAGGCGATTATAGTCAACAGAACCTTAAACGCATACAAGATGAATATAGAATTAACAGGTTTTTTATTGCATTTGGCGCGATGAAATATAGGAAAGATGTATTTCTATATATGCAAAGACAAGGCTGGCAGGCAGTAAACATTATTCATCCCGATGCAGTGGTTTCGTCTCATTCAAAATTAGGGAACGGAATACTAATTGAGTGCGGGTGTCTTGTTACACCTAACCCGATAATTGGTGATAATGTTGTTGTTAATACTGGATCGCAAGTTAATCATGATAATATAGTCGAAAGCCATACATACATTGCTTCTGGAGTAATCCTATCTGGAGGAGTTTCAATAGGCGAGAACACATTGATAGACGATGGTGTGATAATAACATTAGGAAAACATATTGGTAGCAATTGCATAATTGGGGCAGGAGCAGTGGTTACAAAGAATATTTCTGATGGCTATATAGCATACGGAAATCCCTGCAGAGTAATACGTGAAAACATATATTGAAGCACCAAATAAATGATTACACTTATAGCAAATCACAGCGGCGGCCTTTACGATTTTCGCAAAGACTTGATACGAGCGCTGCGCAACCACGGAGAAGTTATTGCTGTTGTACCTAAAAATGACAAATGGCAAGAACTGTGCTCAATTGTAGATAAGGCAATTGAGCTGCCACTTGACCGCCGAGGTATGAATCCCATACACGACTTTAGCTTGTTTTGCAAATATAGGCGGATGCTGCGCAAAGTAAAGCCGAATCTGGTTATCACTTACACCATAAAGCCAAATGTATATGGCGGGATTGCATGCCGCATGGCCGGAATACCATACGCAGCTAACATCACGGGCCTTGGCAGCGCGATAGAAAACGGTGGATTGCTTAGAAAGTTCATATTGATGCTGTATAAGCTGTCGCTAAAAGGCGCGAGGGTCGTATTCTTTGAAAACGCTGCTAATAGGGATGCGCTTGTTAACGCTGGCGTTGTGCCTCAAGGCAGAGACGTTGTGCTAAACGGCGCAGGTGTGAACCTGAACGATTATCCGTATCAGGAATATCCAAATGATGGCACGGTACGCTTTTTGTTTGTTGGACGCATTATGAAGGAAAAAGGTGTAGATGAGTTCTTTGTGGCGGCGGAGCGCATGAAGAAGAATTATGGCAAACGGGTTGAATTCTGCATGGCCGGAATGTTTGAAGAGGCATACAAGCAGAAGATAGATGAACTGGTGAACGATGGAATAATTGAGTACCTTGGTTATCAAGCAGATATGAAGTCGCTCTATGGCGCTGCAAGCTGTGTGGTTCTTCCGTCTTATCATGAGGGAATGTCAAATGTACTGCTTGAGGCCGCTGCAACGGGCAGACCGCTTATAACCAGCGATATCCCCGGCTGCCGCGAGGCGGTAGAGGACGGCGTCAGCGGGTATATTTGCCCTGCAAAGGATGCTGATGCGCTGTATGACGCGATGCAGCGCTTTGTTGAGCTTCCGGAAAGCTGGCGAGCAGAGATGGGCCGCAGAGGGCGGGAGCAGATGGAGAAGCGATTCAGTAAGGATGCGGTTGTTGCGGAGACGATGAAGTGGCTTTGGATAATAAATGGCTGATTACTTTGCATTAATGCTAATAAGCGTTGCGGTAGCGTTTGGCGGGGATAAACTGACGCTTGGCAGCGAATATAGGAATAAACATCGGCGGCTTATAATTTGCTCGCTGATTATATTTATACTGCTTGCCGGCTTTGCAGGACTGCGAACACGCTGCAATGATACAGGCACGTATAAGCACGGCTATGAGTTAATAAGTCCAGAGCAGGGCTATGACGATATAGCTTGGGATATCGGCAGCAATCCGCTCTTCAATGTGGTGAATATTTGGCTTAAAACGGGAGGAGTTTCTACACAGAACTTTCTTATGTTCTGGGCATTAGTAACCGTTGGATGCTATATCATATTTGTTCATAAGTATTCGTCAGATTATGCAATATCAATCTTCTTGCTTTTTACAACAGGCTGCTATGGCTTTGTATTCGCTGGAATAAAGCAAGCGGCGGCCGTCGGCATAGCGCTTATTGGTGTTATGTATGCACTGAAGAAAAAGTGGGTTTCGTATGTGGCCTGTATTGCAATTGCGACGCTTATACACCCGTATTCGCTCATGTACTTAATAGTACCGTTCATGCAGTTCGAACCATGTGGTAAAAAGACGATACTACTGCTTATCGTAGCGATACTGGGGGGGCTTTTTTTGCGCCCTTTGCTTGGCACCGTTGTTAGTATTACAAGTATGATAGGCGAGGAATATACAGTCTCGGAATTTTCTGATAGTGGTGTGAACATATTCCGCGTATTGGTTTGCAACGTGCCTACAATACTTGCCTTTATGTACCGCAAACAGCTATTTGCGGACAGTACAAACGAAGAGAACCTGATGGTGAATCTTGCCATGATAAATGGCGCGATAATGTTTATTGGCCTTTTTGGTACGGCAAATTATTTCGCACGCCTTGCAAATTACTTCCTTATATTTCAGGCAATATCGCTTCCATGGATGCTGAAGAAAATAGGCGGCAAGAATAGGCAGATTTTGACTGTGCTGATGATAATCGGGTATCTCGTGTATTTTTACTATGAAAACATGATTGCAATACCGTTTGATCATGACTTTGCGAGGATAAGTGTAGCGGAATACTTTGCGCAGATGGGGAGATAGAGATGGAGGAAACGCCTAAGGTAAGTATAATAGTTCCTATATATAACGTTGAGCCATATTTGCGGCAATGCTTGGATAGCTTAGTTAACCAGACATACAAGAACATAGAAATAATATGCGTTGATGATGGATCGACAGACGCAAGCAGCGAGATATTGACTGAATATGCTTTGAAAAGCAGTAAAGTTCGAGTGATCCGCCAGGAAAACTCCGGGCTTTCCGCAGCTCGCAATGTGGGCTTTTCGTTCGCAACGGGCAAGTATGTCATGTATGTAGATAGTGATGACTGGATTGATGTATGCACTTGCGAAAAGGCGGTTTTTAAGGCAGAAGAGCATGCTGCTGACTTGGTGATGTGGCCCTATATTCGAGAATTTCCGAATCACAGTGCTCCGAAGGCCATTTTTTCAGAGGAAAAAACCTTTACTTCAGCGGAATGCCGAGAACTCCAACGTAGAATGATAGGCCTCTTGGGAACGGAACTTGCACTTCCTGAAAATGCAGATGCGCTTTGTACGGTGTGGGGAAAGCTCTACCTTCGTGAGCTTATTGCGCAAAACGACATTCGTTTTACAGATTTGCGGCGTATTGGAACTTATGAGGATGGGCTATTTAATCTCCACTATCTCTCGCATGTGAAAAACGCCATCTACATTCCTGACTATTTGAGCCATTACCGCAAAAATTCCGGGATGACCTCTAAGTATAGGAAAGAACTGGCAGTTCAATGGAAGAACCTGTTTTCCGATATGCGCAGTTACATTGAGCTGGAAAAGTGCGGCGGTGATTTTGACGCCGCACTCAACAACCGTATCAGCCTCAGTATTATCGGTCTGGGCTTAAATGCGCTGGCGCTTCCGAATCGTGAAGCCTTGAAGGAAATCCGAGGCATCCTGTCGGAGAGGGAATATCGTGCGGCAATCAAAACACTGCCCATGCGATATTTTCCCCCGCATTGGTGGGTATTTTTTGCGTGCTGTAAGATGAACTTCGCACTAGGGGTATTTCTGCTTTTGAAATGCATGGATAAACTAAAGAGGTAGGAGTTTTTCACACAAAGGCCATCTTGGCCAGCATTATGAAGGAGTAGTGTTATGGCAAAGGTTTCAATCATTATGGGCATCTATAACTGTGCGGCAACGCTGCCGGAGGCTATCGACTCTATTCTTGCGCAGACCTTTTCAGATTGGCAGCTCGTTTTATGTGACGACGGCTCAAAGGATAGTACATATACCGTAGCTGAATCGTATCAAGAAAAGTTTCCCAATAAAATTGTCCTTCTTCAAAACGAACGGAATATGGGCCTAAATCACACTCTAAATCGCTGTCTACAGATTGCTAATGGTGAATATGTGGCACGAATGGACGGAGACGATATCTCACTTCCGACCCGACTTGAAAAGGAAGCAAGATTTCTGGATGCGCATCCCGAATATGCAATTGTCAGCACTCCAATGTTTTTTTTCGACGAAAACGGTGATTGGGGACGAAGCTATGCCATTGAAAAGCCGACGAAGCTTGATTTCATCAAGCATAGCCCGGTTCATTGCCACGCTCCCTGTATGATCCGTAAGGAGGCGTATCTGGCGGTGGGGGGGTATACCGAGGATAAGAGGATGCTTCGCTTTGAGGATGTAAATCTTTGGTACAAGCTCTATGCCAGAGGCTATTCTGGATACAACCTGAATGAACCACTTTACAAGATGCGCGATGACCGTGCTGCGGCAAGTCGCAGAAGTTTTAGAACCCGTATGAATGCTGTGCATGTAATGTGCGATGGTTTTAGACTATTTCGGTTTCCGTGGTATATGTATGGCTATATTGGTGTTGACCTTGCCAAACATGTTGTTAAAGGCGTTATGCCGAAAAAAATATACATGTTTTTCCATAAGAAATCTATGGAGAGAATCAAGCCATGAACCAGGAGAAAAAGATATCAGTTTGTATTCCGTTTTACAATATCGAATCATATGTGAGCCGCTGCCTTGACTCTGTACTCGGCAACACTTATCAAAATCTTGAAGTCATCTGTGTTAATGACGGCAGTTCAGATGGAACGTCAGCGCTGCTGCATACATATGAGGAAAAAGACCCCAGAGTAATAGTGATCGACAAAAAGAACGGGGGCATTGTTTCTGCGCGGAATTCAGCGATCGATGCTGCGACTGGCGATTTCATCTCGTTCATTGACGGAGATGATTGGATCCATCATCAGTTCTTTGAGGTACTTATGTCTGTGCAGAAACAAACATTTGCGGACGCTGTTATTTGTGGCTATGAAAAATGTACAGATATCGTGCAGGACATTGAGATCAGTAAAGAGGTGGTCTCTACACTGGCTGATACAGCCGCATTGCTGAATAATGCTCATGCGCGTACCCACATTTGGGGACGAATATACGCGAAGGAATTAGTTTCCAAGCAGGCGGGCGCATCTGATATCGTGATGGGTGAAGACACTGCGTTCAATTTGCTGTTTTTATGCAGAAATGATCAAAGGCGTGTCGTGATTATTCCGGAGCGGCTATATTATTACTTTCAGCGAGAAGACTCTGTTGTGCATACAACGTCTCATGCAGAAAAAATAAAGGTTTCGTTATTCTTTAAAAAGCATTTTTGCGTGTTCTCTGGCCAAGAGGGGAAAAAGCTCGCTTTATATGAGATTATACGAACCATGCTTACCTACCGCTACTTAAAGATGTATGAGCCGGATCAGACTGAAATCCACATGTGTTGTAAAGAATTATATGCATTTTGCACTGACTCGTGGCGGAATGTGCTGCCCAAGAAGGAACGAGCAAAGTATATGATTCTGTATTATTGTCCTATCTTCTATCGACTTTTTCGCATTGTGACCGACCCGACCATGCTGGATTGGGAGCGTGCTGAGAGAAAACGGCAAAGACAAGGTTGAATATACATGAAACCATCCATTCTCATCTTCTCACAGGCTATGGAGCTTGGCGGCGTGGAGCGCAGCTTGCTGGGGCTTCTCGACGCCATCGACTATGACCGCTACGACGTTGACCTTTTCCTGATGCGGCACAGCGGCGAACTGATGCCATACCTGAACCCCAAGGCGAAGCTTCTGCCGGAAATTCCGCAGTACGCCTCACTGGCCGTGCCCATGGTGTCGCTTGTCAAGAGCGGACAGTTCGGCGTGCTTTGCGGGCGACTGAGGGGAAAGCTTGCCGCGAGACGCTTTGACCGAAAACATCCCGGCGAGAAGCCGTCCGTCACCGCGCTGACCTACAGCCACAAGTATACGCTGCGGTCTATGCCGCAGATTTCGGACAAGATCTATAACCTTGCCATCAGCTTTCTGACGCCGCACTACTTTGCACGAGAACGGGTGAAGGCAAAGAAGTACGCCGCCTGGATACATACCGACTACACGGCACTGTCTTTCGACCGCACGGCAGAGCTTGTCATGTGGGAGGGCTATGATGCCATCTGCGGCGTGTCCGAACAGGCATCTAAAAGCTTTCAAACGGCCTTTCCAGAGCTGGAAGGAAAGGTGCAGACTGTCGAAAATATCTTGCCGAAAGAGTTAATCTGTAAACAGGCAGAAGAGTCCCAGAACGATATGCCATCAAAAGGAAGCCTTGCACTCCTATCTGTTGGTCGGTTCTGCGACGCCAAGAACTTTGACAACGTGCCTGACATTTGCCGCCGTCTGGTGGCGGACGGCCTTGACGTGAAGTGGTATCTCATCGGCTATGGCGGAGACGAACCGCTGATTCGCCAGAAGATTGACGAGGCCGGGATGCAGGAGCGCGTCATTATCCTCGGCAAAAAGGACAACCCTTACCCCTATATGCGCGCCTGCGACCTGTATGTGCAGCCCTCCCGCTACGAGGGCAAGGCCGTCACCGTGCGGGAGGCGCAGATGTTGGGGAAGCCAGTCGTTATCACCAGCTATGCGACCTCCGGCAGTCAACTGGAGGACGGCGTGGATGGCGTGATCGTCCCCATGGACAACGCGGGCTGTGCCGCCGGAATTGCCGCGCTGCTGCGCGACCCTGTCCGTATGCAGCAGCTGTCTGAGAACTGCGCAAAGAGAGATTATACGAACAGCGCGGAAGTAGAGAAAATTTACACATTGATGGAGGACTGACCCGTGATCCCCAAAATCATCCACTACTGCTGGTTTGGCCGCGGCGAAAAGCCAGAGCTTGCCAAGAATTGTATCGCCAGCTGGAAGAAGTTCTGCCAAGATTTTGAGATCTGCGAGTGGAACGAGGACAACTGCGATTATCTCGCCATGCCATTCATGGCGGAGGCGTATGCCGCGAAAAAGTACGCCTTCGTGTCCGATGTCATGCGCCTTGTCGTGCTGGAGCAGTATGGCGGCGTGTATTTCGACACCGACGTGGAGGTGCTGCGGGACATTTCACCGCTGCTGGATGACGAGGGATTCATTGGATTTGAGAACGATCAGTATGTTGCCTCCGGCCTGACAATCGCTGTCGAGGCTCACCATCCGGTGATTCAGGCAATGATCGAGGAATATAAAAAGCTGCACTTCACCAACGCGGACGGAAGCCTGAACGCTGTAGGCTGCCCGCATCTCAATACGGATGTGATGGAGCGCTTTGGCCTTGTGCGCAATGGGCGGGAACAGATGGTTGCCGGGATTCACGTCTATCCGGCGGATTACTTCAACCCGCTGGACAGCGTGACGGGCAAGCTGACAAAAACGGAGAATACCTACTCGATCCACTGGTATTCCATGAGTTGGCTGCCGAAGCATAAGCAGATTAAAGCAAAATTTGGTCGATTATGGCGGAGAATTACGAAAAAGGTCAAGTCATGAAAATTTGTACTATCACCTGTCACGATGTTTATAACGTTGGGGCATCCTTGCAGGCTTACGCCCTGCAAACCTATTTGAAGTCGCTGGGGCACGATGTGAAAATCATCGACTATAAGCCGGATTACCTGTCAAAGCACTTCCGGCTGGATATTATTGGCAATCCCAAGTACGATAAGCCGTTTGTCCGTGAGGCGTATCTCTTGGCTAAGCTTCCGGGACGGCTGCGTATACTGCCAAGGAAAAGGGCTTTTGACGGCTTTACGTCCAAGCACCTTGAACTGACCAGACGATATGCCTCCAATGAAGAACTAAAGGCTAATCCTCCCGAGGCGGATGTTTTCTTAGCCGGCAGCGACCAAATATGGAATCCTTTGTTCCCAAACGGGAAAGATCCGGCCTTCTATCTGGACTTTGTACAGCAAGGTATTCGAGCCTCATACGCGGCCAGTTTTGCAGTAGATGAGTTTCCTCAAGAGCTGCGTGATGTTACAGCCAAGTATTTGGCTAAAATTGACTATATTGCCGTGCGCGAAAAGTCAGGGCTTGCAGTACTTGATTCTATGGGGATACATAATGCTGAAACCGTGCTCGATCCCGTCTTTCTGTTAGATAGCGCGCATTGGCGTTCCATAGCAAAATCTCCTGCACATATAGATAAGCCATACCTTCTGGTATATGATTTTGATAATAGCTACGCCGTTAAAGCAATTGCGGAAAAGGTGGCTTCAGAGCATGGCTTGAAGATATATTCGGTATTTGATTTGCCATATGCGGAGCGTTGCTTCACATTATGCGGCCCAGAGGAGTTTTTAGGCTTGATACAAGGGGCATCATACGTCCTATCAAACTCGTTCCACGCGACGGCATTCTCTGTAATATTCGAAAAAGAATTTGCTGTTGTAGAGCGCACAGAGAAGATAAATACACGTATGCGCGATTTTACGGCTATGCTGGGGCTGTCCGACCATATGATAAATACTGAAAAAGATATTCCTTATAATGCCGATTGGAACGAAGTTGAACGCCTGCTGTCTGATGAAATCATGCATTCAAAGGCGTATATTGATAAAGTTTTGAATGGCGGGGGAAGATGAAGAAAAAGATACTGTTTGTTATAAATTCAATGGGGTGCGGCGGGGCAGAGAAAAGCTTGCTGTCATTGCTATCATTATTAGATTATGATAGGTATGATGTAACACTGCAAATGTTTAGACGTGGCGGCATGTTTGAAAACTTGATTCCGGCAGAAGTAAAAATACGCGAAGATCTTGATTATATTAAATTCTGCTCAAAAAGTCCGATGGAGCAGATGTTATCGTTCGATTTCAAACGTGTATGCGCCAGAATATGCACAAGTTTGTTCCTGCGTAAAAATGCAAAGGATGGCTATCCACTTCATGATGCACAGGCATATTGGAAACACTCCGGCAAAGCGTTTGACAAACTGGCCGAACAATATGATGTTGCCATAGCATGGGGGCAAGGGAATCCTACCCATTTTGTGGCAGAAAAGGTGGCTGCCGCGAAAAAATATGCATGGGTGAATGCAGATTATAAAAACGTTGGTCATAACAGGGACTTTGATAAAGAAATATACGCTGAATACAACGGAATAGTATGCGTCTCGGATAAGCTGAGAAAAATGTTTATTCAGGTATTTCCTGAATATGCAGATAGATGCTCGACTATTTTTGATATACAAAATGCGACACTTATTGAGAAAATGGCGCGGGAGAAGGTTGAACTGACGAAATATGGAACAACACTTGTCACTGTAGGACGTCTTGTACCGCAAAAGGGTTACGATATTGCTGCAGAGGCGGCAAAGATATTGAAAGAGCGAGGGGTAGAGTTTCATTGGTATATTGTGGGCGATGGCGACAGGGAAAGTATCGAAGCTGATATTGTGCGCTATGGCATCGATGATTGCTTCACGTTGCTTGGCGCGAAAGCAAATCCGTATCCTTATATGAAGGCGGCAGATATATATGTTCAAACATCTAGGTTTGAAGGATACTGCTTAACGCTTGCGGAAGCGCGCATACTGAATGTTCCTTGCGTGACAACGGCATTCGATGTTGTATACGATCAAATGATAGACGGAGAGAATGGGCTCGTGGTCGACATGAATGCGCCAGCCGTAGCTGGCGGCATAGAACGGCTGATGAATGATGCAGACCTGTATGCGCACATAAAGGATTATCAGATGCGGGAGAAAAAAGGGAATATAGAAGAAATACAGAAGTTTTATAGGTTGGTGAGGGAATGATGAGTACATTAAATCAAAGAAAAAACTATTTTGATTTGCTTAGAGTGATTTCATCGTTTGCTGTAGTGGTTATTCATGTTACAAGTGCTGCGATGAATACCACCGAAGTTAGTTCACAAACATACATGGCAAATGCTCTTTTAAACAGCATAATGCGTTGGGCTGTACCCGTCTTTTTTATGATAAGCGGAGCATTGTTCTTAGATCCGAAGAGAGAAGTAACTACTAAAAAGCTCTTTACAAAGATAATTCCGCATTTTGTTATATGCATAATTATATGGGGAGGTATCTACTCCATACTAGACCAATACTTATACGGCACTCTTAGCGTTAAAAGCATTTTAATAGCGCTATATGGCATTATAACTGGCAATACAGGTTACCATTTATGGTTTCTTTATGACATATTAATGCTCTATATAGCTGTTCCTATATTTCGACTAATAACCTGTAATGCTACAAAAAGGCAAATTGAGTATGCCTTAGCCGTATGGTTTGTGGTTTCAATCGGCGTAGAGCACATGAACATGATTGCAGAGGATATATTTGGAATAGTTTCCTTACTGCCTTATCAGGCTTATATAGTATCTGGATATGCCGGATATTTTCTGCTTGGATACTATTTAGATGCATATCCGCTGACTGGCAAAATGAAGTTTGGCAGCTATATGTTATCGATTATGTCGGTGATTGCAATTGTTGGCGGAAAGCTTGTTCTTGCTATGAAAGTAGGGCGCAATACAGCTTCTTTGGAAATACCGCTTGGGGTGTTCTCGTGTATGATCTCAGCTGGCCTATTTACGGCTGCGCAGAATATAAAACTAAATGAGAATAGCGCAAAGATAACTACAGCGCTAAGCAAAACGTCGTTCGGCGTTTATCTTGTGCATGTGCTTCTGGTAACGTTCTTGTATAAGATAATTGCCATAGAACCAAACTGCTGCGGAGATATAATAACGCCAATTATATCTTCGATTGGAGTATATGGAGTATCTATTGCTATATCATATGTGCTATCAAAAATTCCAGGCATAAGAAAAGTGGTTTAAAGTTAATGAATACCTCAAATATAAGAAAAGGATTCTATAATTTATTAACTAGTGTTCTTGGCCAACTTATTACCATTGTACTTGGCATTGTCATTCCGAGACTGGTTCTTGTAAGTTTGGGCTCGGAAGTTAACGGCCTTCTTAGCTCGATAACTCAGGCACTTGGTTATGCAAGTCTATTAGAGGCAGGAGTTGGATTAGCGTCTATACAGGCATTATATGGTCCCATTGCCAAAGGAAATCAAAACGATATAAATGCTATAATGTCAGCAACTCAGGCATATTATAGGCGTACAGGCATATTATATTTTATTGCTGTAGTTATACTGGCGTTTGTTTTTCCTCTTGTTGTAGAGTCCACGATTGATAAGTTAATCATAATAGCAGTAATTATAATCAGCGGACTACCTGGAGTAATAAATTATTCGTTACAGGGCAAATACAAAATACTCCTTCAGGCAGAAGGGAAAAACTATATAGTCACTAATCTGACAACGATTACCGGGATTTTTACGAGCATAGGTAAAATAGTTTTACTGTTGCTCGGATTTGGCGTTGTCGCGGTGCAATTGCTATATTTATTAATCAGTCTTGCACAGATGATATATATATCATTATATATTAAGAAAAACTATAAATGGCTAAATCTAAATGTAAAGCCCGCCTATGGTAAAATATCACAGAGTAAAGCTGTTCTTAAGCATCAAATGTCAGGTCTGGTTTTCAACAACACAGATACTGTGCTCTTATCTATATTTTGCGGATTAAGTACAGTTAGCGTTTATTCAATGTATGCTATGCTATTTGGAATGGTTGGAACATTGTTGTCGAATATAGGGAATAGTGTAACATTTGCTCTTGGACAGCAATTATATGTCGATAAGGCCGTATATGAGAAAAAGCAAGATGCCTTTGAGTTGATTTATATAACAATATCATTTTGTCTCGTATTTGTAGCCAAATCATTTATCACGCCATTTCTAAAACTATATACGCAAGGCGTAAACGATATAAGCTATATTGATAGAACTCTTCCAATTATGTTTGCCGCTATCGCGTTATTGGAAAACAGCAGACTCTCGTCAGCCAAAACAATACATGTAGCAGGTCATTTTAGCGAGACACAAAGCCACGCGATAATTGAAATGATGATTAATATAGTTGTATCAATCATAGGAGTCATAATGTTTGGGCTATATGGAGTGATCATCGGCACGATAGCAGCTTTGCTATTCAGAGCTAACGCGATGATCATCTACGCCAACAAGAAAATTCTCAACCGCAGCCCATGGAAAACATACAGACGCTGGCTGGTGAACCTTGGAATGTTTATAGCGTTTACGCTTATATCTAAGGTTGCATTTGCGCATGTGGTCCTTGACACATATCCACGAATAATTCTGTGGGCGACTATAAGCTGTGTTGTTGTAATACCTACGTTCTTTGTAGTGGCAAGCTTATGCGACATAGAGACATATCGCTATGCAAAGGCGTTGTTGATGCCTTATCTGCATAAAGCATGGTGTAAACTTATGCACAAGCCGCAGGCTGATTAATAATGCTTCACTTCATATACACACAACCTCTTAGCAGAGTAATCATTATAATGGCAATAGCCATTGCTATATGGGGATATACACGATCAAAGCTTTACGGGAAAAAATGGAACATCGTTAATGCACTACTGGCTTGTGGTATGGTGGTGGCAATACTCGGCATAACCATATTTGGCCGTACGGCTGGAGAACGTATTCTTATTCTAAAGCCGTTTGCATCGCTAACGGTTGCAAGAACGCAAAGCGAAGCCTACCGCGAGCTCCTGATGAACATCTTTCTTTTCTTTCCATTTGGCTTGACGCTATCCAACGCTTTACCACAAAGCTGGGGGAGATGGCGGAGGATAGGCCTTACGGTGATAACAGTCTTATTGCTCAGCGCGGGCATTGAATATATACAGTATCGCTTTGCATTAGGCGTAGCTGAAACCGATGATGTGATCTGCAACACGATTGGCGCGTTTATCGGGTCAACTTCGCTGCTTATTGCTCACGGCATTGAAAAGTACAATGAAAAGACTATAAAGCATGACTCTAACAAAACCTGAAACACAATTCCTAAACATAGCCAAAGCAGCCATATCAGGCACAGAGATATCGACTGATGCCGTGGATTGGCCTGCAATATTCACGCTGTCCAACCAGCAGAAGCTGCTGCCTATAATATTCGAAGCGGTTAGGCAGACTGATGCTGCCAGGGAGAATCCCGCCCTGTTTGCCGCTGTTAAGCAGCAGGTCATAAGTCAGGTATTGAACCAAGTCGTCCGGTCGGCTGAATTTGAAGATTTATACAAAAGACTTCGCGTGGCAGGATTACATCCTGTCCTGGTAAAGGGCGCGCTATGCAGTCGCTTGTATCAGCTGAAAGATCACCGCATCAGCGCGGATGACGATATATATGTGCAGGATAGCGAGTTCTTAGATTGCCATGAACAATTGCTTGCGGAAGAGCTGACCACCGATACCCCGGCAGACGAGTTGCCCACGGCGGATGAGGTTTCTTACCTGAAGGAAGGTAGTCCGCTTTATATTGAGCTGCATCGTCACTTGTTCGACTCATCTGAAGATGCTCATGATGAACTAAATCATTTTTTTGCGGACATTCAGCCTATAGAGATGGCTGGATTCTTGGCCATGCCGCCACATGAGCATTTGCTTTATTTGATATTGCACGCCTATAAGCATTTTGTAAGTTGCGGCATTGGCTTGCGGCAGTTCTGTGATATCGGCCTATGGGCGCAAGCATATCACGAGCAAATAGACTGGCAGAGGCTGTACGACCAGTGTGCCAGTGTCCACGCGGCAACATTTGCGGCAGCAGCATTCAAAATCGCACGCGGCTATCTCGGTATCGAATTTGATTTGCCCGCGCCGTGGGAAGCTTCCATCGATGTGGAACCTCTGCTGCATGATACACTCTGCGGCGGAGTCTACGGCTCAAATGACTATACACGCCTGCATTCTTCTACTGTTACGCTGAACGCCGTTAAGGCAAGCCGTGCGGGTGAGAAAAGCAGCGTGCTGAGTTCAATCTTCCCTAAAAAAGAATACCTTGAGCGAAGGTACCCATACTTAAAGAAGCATCCGTATTTACTGCTGGTCGCATGGATACAGCGCATTGTACACTATGCTGGGGAGAAGCAGATAAGCATGGATAACAGCGCTGCTGGGTCAATTAAACTCGCGAAGGAGCGTATCGAGCTGATGAAGATGTATGATATAATAGACTGACATAGAAAAAGCATATAAGGTTTGCGCTAAAGCTGTCCGATTGGCTGTCGGGCAGCTTTTTTGTACTTAATACACAAAATATGAATGAATATAGATAGTACTTTCCTATTTATATTTTAATAACTGGACAGAGAAAATTTAGATGGTTGACTTTTTATGTCGACAATGGTAGAGTTATTGACAACTAAACGAGTATGCGGTTGTTTTTCGGCACAACCAAGTATATATAAAGAAATACCCTGCTGGCCGATATCAGATTATTAGAGCCATGTATATGGTGCGGCAGATCAAAATTGATTTGAACTACCGTTATACATTATCAAACAAACGAGAAACGAACCAAAGTAGACCTGCATACCTAAAAGGTATAGACAGGAGCGTTAACAGAACAAGACAAACCGAAGAACGCGACTTGCGCCTATCGTCGGGCGTATGTGACTATATAATATATGATTTGCCATATCAGATGGCAGAAAAATAAATAGAAGAAAAAGGAGTCGCTTATGAAGAAGTATTTCTCGCTTCTGATCGCAGTTCTGATGATTTCCGCAATTATTTGCGGCTGTTCGCAGAACACAGACCAACCCAGCAACGGCAGTAATGATGAACCTGTTGTTTTCCGCATGCTATACGATGTAGAGAATACAACACTTAACTACCTTGCCAGCGGCAAAGAGCTTGAACATGCCGTGGCGTGCAACATGGTGGATGGGCTTGTAGAGTTCGATAACCATTCAAACATAGTTCCTGCTATGGCGGAATCTTGGACCACAAGCGATGACGGTTTGGTTTGGACGTTCAAAATCAGGCAGGGCCAGAAATGGTACGATAACACCGGCAAAGAAATAGCGGATGTGACGGCAAACGACTGGGTAAGCGGGTTGAAACTCGTATGCGATCCCAAGACGGACTCCGGTACTTATGACCAGGTGAAGGTAATAAAGGGAGCGGAGGCGTACTTCAATGCTCTTGCTGCGGGCAATGAGGCAAACTTTGATGATGTTGGCGTAAAAGCAATCGATACATACACGCTGGAATACACGCTGGAAAGGCCCACGCCTTACTTCCTTGGCGGTTTGGCATATGCGTGCTGGCTGCCTGTATATGGGCCTTTGATGGATTCACTTGTAACTGAAACCGGCAATGACTTTGGCACGTCTATAGATAAAATATACAGCTGCGGCGCGTTTATACTCACCGAGTGGGAACCGCAGGTCAAGCAAACATTTGTAAAGAACACCAACAACTGGGATGCAGATCGCGTATATCTTGACAGAATCGAAAAGACATATAACGCTGAAGCCGCAACGCTTGCGCCGACAATGGTTCTGCGTGACGAAATAGACTTTGCTAAGATAAGCAATGATATCCTGGATGATTGGAAGGCCAACAACATCAATTATCTTTCAAAGAGCAGGGAAGACGCCATGTGGCATTACTTCTATGCGTTCAATTTCCGCCCCACTTATCCGGATGAGTATAAACCGGAAGACTGGATGCGCTGCGTTATGAACAGCAACTTCCGCCATGCGATAATGAGCGCGCTGGACAGGGAATTTGTTGTACAGAGTGCTGTTGACCAGGAAAGCTATAAGTCACTTATTCAGCACAGCATAACTCCGGCGGGTTCATGCTATACCGATAAAGGCGTAGACTTTGCTGATATGCCAGCGTTTGACGGCATAGACGCCAACTTCTATAACACTGATAAGGCCAATGAATACAAGGCAAAGGCAATGGAAGAACTGAGCGCAAAGGGCGTTACATTCCCTGTTACGATGCTTATATCTTACCAGAGTGGTGACAAGAACTATGAAAATGAGTGCGTAATAGTTAAGCAGCAGCTTGAAAAGGCGCTTGGTACGGACTTTGTAAAGCTTGAACTGTGGGCAGGTCCTTCCGAAAACTTCCTCTCCGAAACCAGAAGCGCCGGCAAGTATAGCTTCATGCGCGTACGCTGGGGCGCCGACTATATTGACCCGCAGACATGGACTGACCCCTTCGGTGGTTCTACAAATGCTGAGACCGGTCTGGAAGCCGGCAACACTTACAACAGGTGGAATCTCATTCTGGATGATGAACTGTTCCGCAACAACTTTACCGCTATTTCAACTAATAGCATAGGAAATTACGCGGATGAATTTATAGCATCGGACGACTTCAAAGAAGTGCGTGCTATTCTGGAAGAGTATTATGCGCTGGTTGATGCCGGCATACAGGAAGGCGTGGACCTTACCAAACGCTTCGAAAACTTTGCCAAGGCGGAGGCTCTCCTTATAAACAATGCGCTGATTGTGCCTTGCTATATTGGCCCTGCAAATTATCAGGTTACCAAGCTTAATATTTACGAAGGCGCATATGCGGCCTGCGGCTACACTAAGCTGATGTACAAGGGGATGCATTTGCAGGATCACTTTATCTCTATGGAAGAATATGAGACAAACCTGAAAGATTGGACCGACGGCAAATATTGATTTAATGAAGTTTTCTATTCTACTAAGATGGCATAAAGACGGATGAAGAACTGCGTCCGGGTGTACGTGTAAAGGCGGGCATCCGGACGTGAATGCAGGAGGATAGATGGTAAAATACATCGGTAAACGTTTAGCACGTTCTATCATAACGCTTGTAATCATAGTGTCAATAGTATTTGTGCTGATGCGCAAAATGCCCATAACGGGCTATTTCCCCAATTACGACCACATGTCACCTGAGCAGATACAAAACAGTCTGCATCAAATGGGCTTGGATAAGCCAGTAGCGGAGCAGTTGTTTATATTCCTGAAAAATGTGGTGACAAAAGGCAGTCTCGGTATATCATATGTTTATCGTAATCAGGTGCCTGTAACGGAAGTGCTTGCACCGAAGATCCCATTGAGTCTTAAATTGGGTGTGCTGGCGCTGCTTGTTGCGCTTATGATTGGCTTGCCGCTCGGTACGATAATGGCACAGCACAAGGGAAGAATCGTTGATAAAATCGGTACAGGCTTTATTGTTCTTATACAGGCGGTGCCGGCAGCGGTGTATTTTTTGTTCATACAAATTTATGGTACAGAGCTGCTAAATCTGCCGCTTATGTTCAAAGAAGCTGACGCAAAGACATGGATACTGCCTGTATTCTCGCTGGCACTTCCGAACATATCGTACTATGCGATGTGGCTCAGGCGCTATATGGTTGATGAGAGTACAAAGGACTATGTTAAGCTTGCAAAGATAAAGGGCTTTTCCGAAAGAAAGATAATGTTCAAGCATGTGTTCAGGAATGCCTTTGTACCTCTGGGACAGTATTTGCCCACAACGTTTTTGAACACTGTTGTCGGCTCAATTTATATAGAATCGCTCTATTCCGTGCCCGGCATGGGCGGATTGCTTGTGGACGTGGTAAAAAGGCAGGATAACAGCATGGTTCAGGCAATAGTCATTCTGTTCGCCTCGGTTGGTATAATCGGGTTAATAGTCGGTGACATAATGATGACACTGCTTGATCCGCGCATAAGCTTCGCAGGCAGAAAAGGAGCAAGGTGAACATATGGGAATGAGATTTAAGAACCCTCGTGTCGGTCAGCTGGAAAACAGCGTAAGTGAAGCAATATGCACTAAGCTTAGCGATGAAGAAGCGTTCAAACTGGTTCCATTTGATGAAAACGCGGTAGAACGAACAGGCTATTCCAACTATTCATACTGGCGCAGCACGTTCCGTGCGTTCAGAAAGAATACGCTGGCCATGGCGTTGGTTTGCATAGTGCTTGGCATACTTATATTCACGTTTATACAGCCGTATTTGCCTAATCAGCTTGATTCTTTCCAATCGAATATAGACCCTAAATCAGGCGCGATATTCAGAAACCTTGAACCAGGTACTGAGGTCACACTTGAAAACGGTAAGCTGTTCAAGTTCATTCTCGGCACAAACGAGCTTGGGCAAGACCTGTGGTCAAGGCTGTGGGGCGCGACCAGAACTTCGCTGCTTATTGGTGTAGCTGTTGCATGTATAGAAGCTATAATCGGCATAGCGGCAGGCGTGCTGTGGGGCTATGTCCGGCAGACCGATGTTATATTTACCGAACTTTACAATATCCTTGATAACGTGCCATCGTCATTGGTGCTGATACTTGTATCATATATGATGAAGCCATCCGTGGGAACATTGCTGCTGGCCATGAGCCTTACCAGATGGATAGGTATGGCGCGCTTCATACGCAACCAGATTATCATTATCCGCGACAGAGAATACAATCTTGCCTCACGCTGCCTTGGCACCGGTACGCTGACAATAATATTCAGAAATCTGCTGCCGTACCTTGTATCTGTAATAATGCTCAGAATGGCATTGTCTATACCTGATGCAATAGCAAGCGAAGTATTTATAACCTATATAGGCCTTGGCTTGCCGGCGGAGGTACCAAGCCTTGGGAACCTGATAAATGTTGGCAGAAAGCTCATGATGAGCCCGACGCTGAGATATCAGCTGATATATCCTACGATTATTCTTTCGATTGTTACGGTGTCGTTCTATGTGGTAGGCAATGCATTCAGCGATGCTGCCGATCCTAAAAACCATATTAACTAAGGAGGACTTTTATGGAACAGAATCAAAAGGTCATATTGTCCGTAAAGGACCTTAATGTTAAGTTCAATCTGCGCGGCAAAGTGCTGCATGCAATACGCGGGATAAATTTGGATGTATATCAGGGCGAAAGTCTTGCAATCGTGGGAGAATCCGGCTGCGGCAAAAGCGTACTGAATAAAAATTTTATAGGATTGCTTGACCCCAACGGTTTTATATCTTCCGGCGAGATAATATATTATGGCATGGATGATGGCCAACCGCAGGTGCTTTCAAATTATAAAAAGGATAATGAATGGCTAAAGATACGCGGCAGCGAAGTAAGCATGATAATGCAAGACCCCATGACAAGCCTGAACCCGCTTAAAACAATAGGCAAGCAAATTGGCGAATCGTTGGAACTGCATCAGGGATTGAAAGGCAAGGCTTTGAAAGAAGCCGTATACGGAATACTTCGGGACGTTGGTATAGAAGAGCCGGAGCGCAGATATAAGCAATACCCACATGAATTCTCCGGCGGAATGAGGCAGAGGGTGGTAATAGCTATTGCCATTGCTTGCCGTCCGAAGATACTGATATGCGATGAACCCACGACTGCGCTTGATGTTACGATACAGGCGCAAATACTTGAATTGCTGAAGGATCTGAAAGAAAGATATAATCTGACAATCATCTTCATAACGCATGACTTGGGCGTGGTGGCTAACATAGCTGACCGCGTGGCTGTTATGTATGCTGGTGACATAGTTGAAACAGGAATGGTAAGGGAAGTATTCTACGACCCGAGGCACCCATATACATGGGCGCTATTGTCAAGCCTGCCGCAGTTAGGAGTAAAGGGTCAAGATCTGTATTCAATAAAGGGTACACCGCCTAATCTGTTTAATGAAATAAAAGGGGATGCATTTGCCCCCAGAAATCCGCAGGCACTGGCTATAGACTTCGAAGAACAACCGCCGTATTTTGATGTATCTCCTACTCATAAAGCACGCACATGGCTGCTTGATCCGAGGGCTCCCAAGGTTGAACCTCCCGAACATCTTAAGCAGATGCGCGCAGAACTTTAGCCGAAAGGAGCATACACATGGAAGCTATAAAGAATAAAAAAGAAGTTCTTTTGAGTGTAAGAGACTTGGAGGTCACATTCGGCTCAAAACGTAACCCTTTTAAGGCTGTAAAAGGAGTAAACTTCGACATATATAAAGGAGAAACATTTGGCTTGGTTGGCGAATCAGGTTCAGGCAAAACAACGATAGGCCGCGCCATAATGAGAATCCATCCAACCAGCGACGGAACAATAACATATAAAGGCGAGCGTATAAACGGAAAAATATCTCCTGAACTCGACAAGAGGGTTATATCCGAAATTCAGATGATATTTCAGGATCCTATGGCTAGCCTTAACGAACGCGCTAAGGTCGATTACATTATTGCGGAGGGTACATACAGCACACGAAAGAACCTGACCAGAAAGCAGCGTACGGAGCTGGTTGATGAATCACTGCTGGATGTTGGCCTGCTTCCTGAATTTGCAAGCCGCTTCCCGCATGAGTTTTCCGGCGGACAAAGGCAGCGCATAGGCATAGCAAGGGCGCTTATAATGGAGCCTGAATTTATAATTGCGGATGAACCGATAAGCGCGTTGGACGTATCAATAAGGGCTCAGGTGCTGAACCTGATGAGCAAGCTGCAGCGTGAACGGGGGCTTACATATCTGTTTATAGCTCATGACTTAAGTGTTATGCGGTTTATCTGCGACAGGATAGCTGTTATCCATAAAGGCGTAATAGTTGAACTTGCCGAATGCGAAAAGCTGTTTGAACATCCGTTACACCCATATACTAAGGCTCTCTTAAGCGCGCTGCCTCTTGCTGATCCTGATAAAGAGAAGAGTAAGAAGCTGATAGTGTATAAACCTAATGAGTGCCATTTTGACTATGAAACCAATCCTCCTGTTTGGAGGGAGATTGAAGAAAACCACTTTATACTTGCAAATGATAGGGAAGCAAAGCAATACCAAGATGAACTGCGCTGATATTTGACGGGGTTACTTTGCGATAAGCCGGATAGGGCTCGAAAGCCTTATCTGGCTTTTTTATTCCCATTCATCAATACACTCCACATTACCGGTCACCTCTTTAACCCACTTATACAGCAGCTTACGCATACGGCTGCTTGGCAGATACAGCCATATCTCCTGTCCGCAGCGCAGCCTGCTGCGCCATAGCCATTGAACCATAGTTGAGGTGGCAAGAGCATCATTATTAAACTGAATACCGTAAGACTTAAAGTAAGATACTATCTTGGGATTTGGGAAGATATTTATGAGGTAGGCCAGAGCGTAACAGTGACGGTAGGCATTGACGGCGCGAGCATTGTGCGGCACAAAGGATTGTGGGCTTTGGAAGCTTTTCCTCCGCAGGGCATCTTTAAAAGTTGACGTGGCCGACCAGAAACGGTAGTTGGCGGGCGCATCACATTTGTGCCTGAAGAAGTTGACGGTGTTATTTGCTAACTTCCCTATAAGTTTAGGATCGGACTTACTGAACCAACTATGTGATAAGGCAAGTCTGTCATCGCCGATTGCATTCAACTTATGCCCACTATATAAATGAATGGTGGGCAGCGTTATACGCATCGCAACTCTTTTATCAGTAAATTCATAATTTAACCCATCGACGTGCCGCACACCTATGTAGTCAATGTCTATATCGTTAAGCTGACAATAACAGTACAGATACTGCCCCTCAAACATATACGTTAAAATAGTCACCGACTCAAAAGCCTCAAATACCTCGATAGGCATCATCCACAAGAGGAGCTTGTCTTGGCTGTATGTCACATAGCCTCGCTCTATTTGCTGCCGAAGCTCGTCCCATTGGCCATTATAACGTTTGTCTTTCCAAGTAACCTGCGTAGTCTCGGGATCAATCTCAATAAAATCCGAAGCTAACAGTGATTTCACATCATTCTTATTGATATCAAGCAATTTCACCGTATCTACAACCTCGTCTAATATGAGGTGATAATGCCATTGCCTGATTAACTCTCGAGTCTCTTTTGAATAATAATAGAACAGGGCGTGCGTACTTGCTATGTTGATGCCGGATTTCAGCAGACTGTGCAGCGACTCCAGCTTACTGCCCTCAGCTGTCTGCGGTTGCTGGAACCCGCGCTTCTCACATGCCGCGCACACACGTTCACATTCGTTAAGGTAGGGAGTGATAAACATATAGCGCCTGTCAACGCATCTGTCCATCTTGACAATGGCGGCCTGAGTCTTGCCGCTCCCCATAATTGCATCACACACTTTTACTTTCATTAAATCCTCCTTTGTACATACAAAAATATTTTTGTCACCACTTTGGTGACAGAATTTTTGAAATAGGCTTAATTTCAGGGCTTTTTTGACTCTTCTCCTAATATATCAGGAAAGCTGCAGGTATGGTTGCTCCGCAAACCACGAGGGCATAACGCTATTCGGTTGCGCCTAATTGGGAATTATGTGTTGGCTATAATACCATAAGCACCACTTATCTGTCAATATGCTCGCTCGCACCACCGGTGACTCGCTCGCGTTTTCCCCTTTTTGCCCTTATAACCAAAAAATGTTCTTCGGGATATAAGCTGTGCGTATAGTGTAGTTCGGTGCTCTCGGCAAGACCATTCGATATAACCATAGATTATAGGTAAAAAACGTAGACGTTTAGGGGATTTTTGTTGCAGGGTGGGAATAGTGCTGGGATGGATATTGGGATGTGTGAATTTTGAGACGGATGAGAGGGAGAATCGGCGGGTGAGGGGTGGGCGGATGTACTACACCGAAAAGCGCCCGGAATATTGGCCGAAACGGTTGAAAATACCCCCTTATATATCTGTAAAAAAATCCGCCATTTTCTACGTTCGGCGGATATTAGGGGGATCAGGGCTAATAAGGCAGGATTAAACTAATAACCATTAGTTAAAATTATCGTTTAACGATAATCGTCCACACTCCATCCACACCCCATCCACACACTTATCCACATTATCCACACCGCCATAACGTGCGCTTATAACATCGCGACCTCAATATAACGACAAACTGCCTACCCACCACCACCGCAAAGCGGTACAATAGCAGTACCACAATAACAGGCCACACAATGGGCCGGAAAGAAGGATAAACTTATGAACACCAACTACACACACACCACCACCGAACACGCAACTATAATTGCCCGCACGGCATTGCGTACTTGCGCCGCTAAAGCTGGACGCGCTGAAAAGATAGACAATATGCGGGCGGCATTAGGCGGGCGGGATGCGGCTACAATGCGTATGTATGGCCGTGCAATGGATGATACGGACGCATATGACGCGCTGCGCGTCCAGCCGTTGACCGATGCGGCAGATCTTGTGCAGGTCGCCGCGCTTGCCATTATCGAATGCGCCGCGCCTTGCATAGCTGATGCGATAGCCACCGATGCGGCCTATATTCTGCCCGATGCCGTGCGCAAAGCCGCCTATAAGGCCGTACACAAGGCCATATATGCCGCCGCCGTGCGTCCGGCATTGCGTGATACATACATTGAAGATATGGCGCATACGGATGACGGTATGGAAGTATCCGATCCCGAATACATCAAAGTGACGCGATACTATGACGTGCATGACTGGGCAGATTATGCCGTTACTATGGATATGTTGGAGCAAATAAGGCCGTTGTTAAAAGACAAGCAAAAAGCCATTCTCCATTATCGTTTACAGGGGATGAGCGTTACAGCGATAGCCGAACATATGGGCGTAACTCAACAGGCAGTTAGCGACACACTCAAGCGTATACGCATTAAGGCCGCAACGTTGTGGCCTGATGAAACACGCGCATTCAAACTGTAAACAAAGCCGCCGCAACAGGGCGCTTTTTCATTTTATACGATTCGTTGGCGAAAGCACCAATTCTTCCTTTTGCGCATGGGTCAGCCGTTTTAACGCGGCTTCGCGCTTCAACGCGCTACTTTTGTCACCGTATTCTTCGGCATATACTAATTTTACGGGCAGACGGCTGCGCGTGTATTTTGCGCCTTTTGCCGAATTATGCGCTTTTTCCCGCGCAATGGGATCGGTGGAATAGCCGCAGTAAAGCGAACCGTCCGCGCAGCGCACAATGTATGCAAAATGGCTCACCGGCCAAGATCCTCGTCTATCAGTACCAGATGGAATTCCTTTATGGCGCGGGTGGGGTATTCTATTATTGTAGTAACGCGGCACATGCGCTGCTCTGTATTGCAGTCGGCACAATGGCCCGTTATGCCGCAGGGCAGCTTATCAAGCTTAAGCCTGCGTGCGTTCGGTGGGCATGTCTCGCGCTTTATGCGTGCTATGCCGTCGTCAAGACCGCCGTCAACAAATTTGTTTTTGCCAATGAAGAGCATGACCTTTTCCGGCCCTATAATCATGGACGCAACGCGGTTGCCTGTGCCGTCTATGTTCACCAGCCTCCCGTCGCTTAACAGTGCATTGGTGGATGCTAAATACCAGTTCGCTTTGCCTGCATCGTCCTGCGCCCTGCTGCGGTCTGATGCATACCAATGCGAATGTACTTTGTTTCCGCGCTCGCTGAGCCGGTTATAAAGATCAAGATCGTTTTGAACCGTTACCGAACCGCCGAAACCAACGGATTCATCTTTTTTTATTAAGGAAAAGGCTAATTGCCTGGCTTCTTCGGCATCCTTAACAGAGTGTACTATAAAACCGCGTTTGGTAAGCGCGCTTTCAAGCGCTTCATAATTGCTGCAAAACATGATTTGACCTCCCAAATAACTTATTATTCTGATGGTATCATATTCACGGCATACTTGCAATTTAATTGTTTATCAAGTATTATTTTACAAGATAATGCTTGGAGGGATATGCATGGCATACGACCGTGAACTGATAAGAAACCTTTGCATAATTGCGCACATTGACCACGGTAAATCTACCCTGGCGGACAGGATGATTGAAATGACCGATACCGTGGCGCTGCGCGACATGGAAGCGCAGCTGCTTGATAATATGGATATAGAGCGCGAACGCGGCATAACCATAAAATCGTCCGCCGTAAGGATGTTTTATACGCATACCGACGGCAAACGCTATATGTTTAATTTGATAGACACACCGGGCCACGTTGACTTTAATTACGAGGTTTCCCGCAGCCTTGCCGCGTGCGAAGGTGCTGTGCTCGTCGTAGACGCAACGCAGGGAATAGAGGCGCAAACGCTTGCAAACGTTTATCTGGCGCTGGATAACTCGCTTGAAATAGTGCCTGTGATAAACAAAATAGATCTGCCCAGCGCAGACGTTGAGCATACAAAAAAAGAGATAGAGGACGTTATCGGCCTTCCGGCTGAAAATGCACCTTGCATATCCGCAAAGACCGGCCTGAATGTTGAACAGGTGCTTGCGGCTGTTGTGGACATCGTTCCTCCGCCGAACGGCGACATAAATAAGCCGCTCAAGGCGCTCATATTCGACAGCGTGTATGATAACTATAAGGGCGCGCTGAGTTATGTTCGCGTGGTAGACGGCATTGTGAAACCCGGCATGAAAATACGCTATATGGCCACCGGCAATGAATTTGAAGTGACGGAGGTCGGCATATTCTCGCCTACGCTTATGCCCATAGATGCGCTTGAAGCGGGTGAGGTGGGCTATATTTCCGCATCCATCAAAAACGTGCGCGAAACAAAGGTGGGCGATACAATAACCGATGCGAATGCACCGGCGGACGAACCGCTGCCCGGCTATAAGCAGGCGAACCCCATGGTGTTCTGCGGCATATATCCGGCCGACGGCGCCGATTACGAAAATCTTAGGGATGCGCTGGATAAGCTTGTACTTAACGATGCCTCGCTTTCATATGAGCCGGAAACGTCAATGGCGCTTGGCTTCGGCTTCCGCTGCGGTTTCCTGGGGCTTCTGCACATGGAGATAATTCAGGAAAGGCTGGAACGTGAATTTGACCTTGACCTGGTCACTACCGCACCTTCGGTTATATACAAGGTCGTTAAAACAAACGGCGACGAGGTGATGATAGACAACCCCACCAATCTTCCGCCGGTAACAGAAATAGCATACATGGAAGAACCGATGGTGCGGGCCACAATAATGTCCCCTTCCGAATACGTTGGCACTATAATGGAGCTTTGCCAGGATAAGCGCGGCGTATTTGAGGACATGAAATATATTGAAGAAGGCCGCGTGAACATATTCTATGAACTTCCGCTGAACGAGATAATATATGACTTTTTCGATCAGCTCAAGTCCCGCAGCCGCGGCTATGCTTCATTTGATTATGAACTGAAGGAATATGCCAAGAGCGACCTTGTTAAGCTGGATTTCCTGCTGAACGGGGATATGTGCGATGCGCTTTCCACAATAGTGCATAAGGACAAAGCATATGCCAAGGGCCGCGCCGTTGCGGAAAAGCTTCAGGAGGTTATACCGAGGCAGCAGTTTGAAATACCCATTCAGGCCGCGATAGGCGGAAAAATAATCGCCCGCGAAACAGTGCGCGCCGTGAGAAAAGACGTACTGGCAAAGTGCTACGGCGGCGACATTACAAGAAAGAAGAAGCTGCTTGAAAAGCAAAAGGAAGGCAAGAAGCGCATGCGCCAGATTGGCACGGTATCCTTGCCGAGCGAAGCTTTTATGAGCGTGCTGAAGATAAACTGATATGGCAGGAATTTATATACACATACCGTTCTGCGTATCCAAATGCCGCTATTGCGATTTTGTGTCGTTTCCATGCGAAACGGAGGCAAAAAAGCGGTATGTCGATGCGCTGATACACGAAATGGCTATCGTGGCAAAGGAATTGCCCGAAAAACAGTACGACACAGTGTTTATTGGCGGCGGCACGCCCAGTACGCTTGAACTGGGCGAGATAATGCGCATAATGGCCGCGTTGCACGATAATTTTAGCATTGCAGAGGATGCGGAGATAACCATTGAAGCCAACCCCGGCACGCTTGACGCGTGGAAGCTGGCGGAGTACCGTGAATGCGGCATAAACCGGCTGTCAATGGGGCTGCAAAGCGTGAATCCGCACATATTGAAGGCGCTTGGCCGCATACATACGCCGGATGATTTCCTCAATAGTTTGAATACGGCCAAAGCCGCAGGATTTACCAATATAAATGCCGACCTTATGTATGGTCTGCCGGAGCAAAGCACGGAGGATCTGCTTGCGGCGATAGCTGTTGCGGCGGGAGCCGGAGTTACGCATATTTCGGCATATTCACTGATAGTTGAAGAAAACACGCCGTTGTATTTTGACATAAACGGCGGCAGCGTGCTGCTTCCGGGCGAGGACGAGGCGTTTGAAATGTATGAAAAGGGCAAGGAGATGCTTGAAAGCCTTGGCTTCCACCGCTACGAGATATCAAATTACGCTAAAGAAGGCCATGAGTCGCGCCATAATCTCAATTACTGGAACAACGGCGAATATGTAGGCCTTGGGCTTAATTCGCATTCGGCAATGCATATTGGCGGCAAATGGCTGCGCTGGGCGAATAAAAGCGAATTTGAAGCATACCTTGCGGACACAGACGAGGGCAAGCGCCCACTTGCGGACGAACCGCAAACGATAGAACGCGCGGAGGAAATGTTTGAATGCGTTATGCTGGGGCTTAGGAAAACGGCGGGCATAACCAACGGCGAATTTGAAGCGCGCTTCGACGAAAGCCTGTTCACAACGTTTTCAAAGGCTATAGCGCAGCTTGACGAAAACGGACTGCTTATAAAAACGGCGGACGGCATACGGCTAAACGACAGGGGACTTGACATAGAAAACCTTGCGCTTATGCCGTTTATGGAGGATTAAATACGGCTGTAAGGGCGGTGCATTGAGCATCGCTCTTTTTATAATAATTCCATCAAGCTAATGTTTCCGTTTTGTCACAAAGGATACGCCCTTGTACCTTGACTATAATGCAAGGTGGTACTATACTTTAACCATAAGTTAGCACTCGATGAAGATGAGTGCTAATAAGAGCAAAGCGGAGCGGACCGTGGCGAAAGGAGGCGGTGAACAAATGGAGCTTGACGCAAGAAAAATGCGCATTCTTCAGGCGATAATAGACGATTATATTCTCACCGCGTCGCCCGTAGGTTCTCGTACCATTGCAAAAAGCACGGACATCGGCCTTTCAAGCGCAACGATACGCAACGAAATGAGCGATTTGGAGGAGATGGGCTTCCTTGAGCAGCCGCATACCTCTGCGGGAAGGATACCTTCCGATAAGGCGTACAGACTGTATGTGGACAGCATAATGCGCCGTTCCCAGCTGAGCCGGGATGAATTGAGCTTTATCAGCGAACACTATTCAAAAAAGCTTGGCGAAGTGGACGACATTGTGAAGCAAACAGCCTTCGTGCTTTCCAGCGTAACGCGCTATGCATCCATGGTGCTTTCACCGCGGCTGCATACGGCAAGGCTGAGGTACATACACTTGGTCGGCCTTGGCGAAGGGAAGGCGCTGCTGCTTATCGTTACCGATTCCGGTCTTACGCGGGATTCACTGATACGGATCCCTTACGGAATGGAGCAGAGTGAGCTTGAGCGTATATCGCTTATGCTAAACGCTAAGCTTTCCGATTGCAGGCTGGATGATATAATGGCAAGCCGCATGGATGATATCGCCGGGGAGTTGGGCGAGCATGCTCGGTTCCTCAACTCGATAATAAAATCGCTTGGCGAAAGCCTTGAGCAGAAAGCGAAGCGGGTTGAATTGAGCGGAGCGATGAATCTGCTCAGCTTGCCGGAATACAGCGACGTGGACCGCGCAAGGGACATATTGAGTGTTATGGAAAAGGGCGATGCGCTTTACGAAATGCTCAAAGGCCGCGAGGACGTTGAATTCACTATTAAGATAGGGCATGAAAACGAACTTAGCAGCATGAAGGACTGCAGCGTTGTTACAGCAACATATAAAATAGGTTCGGAGCCGATAGGCACGTTCGGCGTGATAGGGCCGACGAGAATGAACTATCCAAAGGTGCTGGCCGTTATGGGTCACATCGGAAGAACATTGAGCGAAACGCTTACAAATATGCTTGATGAGGAGCGTAAATAGAAATTGGCTAAGAAGAAAGAGAATCCTCCCGTAGAGGAGAAAAAGACCGGCGAAGCTGAGAAGGCAGCCAATACCGCCGCCGAAAACGAAATTCCAGAAAGCGTAACGCTGACGAGGGACGAGTTTAAGCAGGTAAAGGAGCGTATAGACCAGCTTGAGAAGGAAAAGGAGAGCGACGTTGCGCTGCTGCAGCGGCTGCAGGCGGACTTTGACAACTATCGCCGCAGGAATGCTTCCATAGCGGCAGACAGCTTGGATGAGGGCGAGCGCAATTTGATAAAAGCTCTGCTACCGGTGCTGGATAATTTCGACAGGGCGCTTGCCGCCGTGCCGGAGGATGAAAAAACGGCATGGGTGGACGGAATGAAGCTCGTTTCCAAGCAGCTTTACGAAACGCTCTATAAGGCCGGGCTTGAAGAAATTCAGGCGGAAGGCCAGTTCGATCCCGAGCTTCACGACGCCGTGATGCAGGAAGAGAACGAAGATAAGGAAAGCGGCGAGATTATAGACGTTTTCCAAAAGGGTTACAAAGTTAAAAATCGCATAATTCGCCACAGCATGGTGAAGGTTGCGAAATAATAAATAAGAATTGAGATTTTTCAGGAGGAAATAGATTATGGCAAAGATCATCGGTATTGACCTTGGCACCACCAACTCGGCTGTGGCCATCATGGAAGGCGACAAGGTTCGTGTGATCGAAAATTCCGAAGGCGCTCGTACGACGCCTTCCATCGTTGCCTACATGGAAAACGGCGAGATTCTTGTCGGCGCAACCGCCAAGCGTCAGGCCGTGACCAACCCGAAGAACACGCTGTTTGCCGTCAAGCGCTTGATCGGCCGTCGTTACGAAGACGCCGAAGTGCAGAAGGACGTGCAGCGCGCTCCGTTTAAGATCGTTCGCGCCGACAACGGCGACGCCTGGGTGCAGGTGCTGGGCGACAAGAAGCTTGCTCCGCAGCAGGTTTCCGCCGAAGTGCTCCGCAAGATGAAGAAGACCGCCGAAGATTACCTCGGCGAACCCGTGACCGAAGCCGTGATCACGGTTCCGGCTTACTTCAACGACAGCCAGCGTCAGGCCACGAAGGATGCCGGCCGCATCGCCGGTCTCGAAGTCAAGCGCATCATCAACGAACCGACGGCCGCAGCTCTGGCCTTCGGTCTTGACAAGATGGGCAACGAAGACCGCAAGATCTGCGTCTACGACTTGGGCGGCGGCACGTTCGATATCTCCGTGATCGACATCGCCAACATTGACGGCGACAAGCAGTTTGAAGTGCTCTCCACCAACGGCGACACGTTCCTCGGCGGCGAAGACTTCGACCGTCGCTTGGTCGAATACCTGATTGCCGAATTCAAGAAGGACAACGGCATTGACCTCGGCGGCGACGTGCTTGCTCTGCAGCGCTTGAAGGACGCCGCTGAAAAGGCCAAGATTGAGCTGTCGAGCCGTCAGGAAACCGAAGTGAACCTGCCCTACATTTCGGCTGACCAGACCGGTCCGAAGCACATGAACATCACGATCACGCGCGCCAAGTTCGAAAGCATGGTCGAAGACCTCGTGCAGCGCACGATCGAACCCTGCCGCAAGGCTTTGAAGGACGCAGGTCTGTCGACTTCCGAAATCACCGACGTGATCCTGGTAGGCGGCCAGAGCCGTATGCCGCGTGTTCAGGAAGTGGTGCGCGAATTCTTCGGCAAGGAGCCCCGCAAGGACGTCAACCCGGACGAAGCCGTGGCTATCGGTGCCGCTATTCAGGGTCAGGTGCTCTCGGGCGGCCGCAAGGACGTGCTGCTTCTCGACGTCACCCCGCTGACGCTGGGCATTGAAACCCTGGGCGGCGTGATGACTGCGATGATCAAGCGCAACACCACGATTCCGACCAAGCACTCGCAGGTGTTCTCGACGGCTGAAGACAACCAGCCTGCCGTGACCATCAAGGTCTATCAGGGTGAACACGAGATGGCGGCTTCCAACAAGCTGCTCGGCGAGTTCAATCTCGAGGGCATTCCGCCGTCTCCGCGCGGCCTGCCGCAGATTGAAGTGACGTTTGACATCGACGCCAACGGCATTCTGCACGTGACCGCAAAGGACAAGGCCACCGGCAAGGAAAACAAGATCACGATCAAGGCAAGCTCCGGTTTGTCCGAAGAAGAGATCAAGAGCATGGTTGCCGCTGCCGAAGCCAACAAGGAAGAGGATCACCGCCGCTTCGAACTGGCTCAGGCCCGTAACATGGCCGACGCTTCGATCGCTCAGGTTCAGAAGACCCTGAAGGATCTCGGCGACAAGGTTGAAAGCGCCGATCGCGCCGCTTGCGAAAACGCCATCAAGGATGTGGAAGAACGCATCAAGGGCGAAGACAAGGCTGCAATCGAAAAGAGCGTTGAAGCGCTGATGGCTGCCGCCCAGAAGATCGGTGAAAAGCTCAACCAGCAGGCTGCTCAGGCTCAGCAGGCTCAGGCAGGCGCCCAGCAGCAGGCGGGCGGTGCCGGTCAGCAGCAGGCCAACAAGGGCAACGACGACGTGGTCGATGCCGACTACACCGAAGTCAAGCACTAATTTGGCTTCAAAGCAAAACCCGAGCCCGGCGCGGCGTCCGAGCGAAAAGGACGCCGAGTCGGCCGTATAAGACACGGGGCCGGGCCGCCGATTTGGCGATTCGGCCCTTGCCATGTTTTTTCGTAACGATTGACACACTATGGCTGACCAGGATTATTACGAGGTACTGGGAGTCTCGCGCGACGCAAGCGACGACGAGATCAAAAAGGCGTATCGACGCCTGGCGATGAAGTACCATCCCGATCGCAACAACGGCGACAAAGCGGCTGAGGAAAAGTTCAAGCAGGTGGGCGAGGCCTACTCGATTCTGAGCGATCCCCAGAAACGCGCGGCCTACGACCGCTACGGCAAGGCCGGCGTCGATCCGAGCGCAGCCGGTGCGGGCGGATTCGGCGGTTTCGGCGGCTTCGGCCAGGGCCAGGGTGGTTTCGGCGACTTCAGTGACATCTTCTCGGAAATCTTCGGGGGCGGTGCCGGCGGCGGACGTCGCGGCGGACCTAAGGTGTTTCGCGGTGCCGACGTGAGCTATTCGCTCGAAATCACGCTTGAGCAGGCGGTGGCGGGTGCCAAGACCGACATCCGCGTGCCGGTTTGGGAAGAGTGCGAAACCTGTCACGGCTCCGGCTGCAAGTCGGGTACGTCGAAGAAGACCTGTCCGCATTGCGGCGGCAGCGGCATGATCAACATCAACCGCGGATTCCTGCAGGTGCAGCAGACCTGCCCGTACTGCCACGGAACGGGTGAAATCATTTCCGATCCGTGTCCGGACTGCCAGGGACGCGGCCGCAACCGTAAGACCAAGACGCTGGAAATCAATATTCCGGCGGGCATCAATGACGGTCAGCGCATTCGCATCCAGGGTAAGGGCGAGCCCGGCCCCAACGGCGGTCCTTGCGGAGACCTCTTTGTGCAGGTGTTCATCAAGCAGCACGAAATCTTCCAGCGCGACGGCGACGATCTGCACGCCGATTTGCCGCTGAGTTTTGCCACCGCTGCATTGGGCGGCGAAGTGAGTGTGCCGACGATGGGTACCGAAGCGCGCATCACGATTCCGGAAGGCACGCAAACGGGTAAGATCTTCCGCCTGCGCGGCAAGGGCGTGCCGCATTTGCACGGCGGCGGCAATGGGGACCTGTACGTGCACGCTTTTGTTGAGACGCCGGTCAATCTCACGAGCAAGCAAAAGAAGATGCTCAAGGAGTTTGACGAATCGATCAAGGAAGGAGGCACGAAGCATTCGCCCCAGAGCACGAGCTTTTTGGACAAGATGAAGAAATTCTTCTCTTAACGGACGCGGCTGCAGCGATTTTTCGCTACAGTGGAGTCAGATAAAACCCCGAATACACAACAAGGAGATATTCCGATGACCAATAAGTTTGCAGGCACCCAGACCGAAAAGAACCTCTGGGCTGCGTTTGCCGGCGAGTCTCAGGCTCGCAACAAGTACGACTATTTTGCCGGCGTTGCCCGCAAGGAAGGCTACCAGCAGATCGCCGAGCTTTTTGACGAAACGGCTGCCAACGAACGCCAGCATGCCAAGATCTGGTTCAAGCACCTGCAGGGCATCGGCAATACGGCCGAAAACCTGAAGGCTGCCGCCAGCGGTGAAAACTACGAATGGACGGACATGTACGAAGGTTTTGCAAAGACGGCCGAGGCCGAAGGCTTTGCAGAACTCGCTGCGCAGTTCCGTGCTGTGGGCGCCATCGAAAAGGCTCACGAAGAACGCTTTCTGAAGCTGCTCAACAACGTTGAAATGAAGCAGGTCTTCGAAAAGAGCGAAGAAGTGATGTGGCAGTGCCGCGAATGCGGTCACCTTGTGATCGGCAAGAAGGCGCCTGAAATTTGCCCGGTTTGCGCACACCCGCAGAGCTTCCAGCAGATCCGCGCTGAAAATTATTGATTGATGTCTGAGTCGCGATAAAGCGTATCAGCTCAATCCTAGGACCTCCGGTCACTGCGGCAGAGCTTCCATCTGTTGCGGGGACGGGAGGTCTTTTGTTGTTCAATTGGCTTTTCAACGAGATTGACTACCAGGCGTATCCGGTGACCGAGAGAGATGCAATGCAGAGCTCTGCTACAGGTTCTCTTGATCGGTGCCGGGATTGAGGTTGTGGTAGATAAGCACACGGCTCTCGGGCGCAGCAATCTGGAGGTCAAAAATGGTAACAGACGTTGGATTTTCGAATTTAAGTTTGCGAAAGATGAGGAAGAAGTCGGTGCGTGGCTCGAGCAAGCGGTTGAGCAAGTGCGCTCTCGACGTTACGGCGAGAGCGCAAGTGCTAAAGAACTGAATCGCATGGCGTTGGTGTTCGATGCCGCGCAGCGTCGGTTTGTTGCCTGGCAATGAGTCTTACAACGCTGAGACTTATTCGAACAAGCTCAGCAGATAGGGCAGCAGGAATGGAGCGGCAAACGCAGTGAAAAGACCTGTCAGCCCCATTGCCAGACCGGAGAATGCGCCTGTGTCGCGATTCATCTGAAAAGCTGTGGCGGTGCCGACGCCATGAGCGGCTAAGCCGATGGAAAAGCCGCGCACGGCATCGTCCTTTTCCCTCAAAATTCCCAACAAGCCTCGCGCCATCAACGAACCCACAACACCCGTGATCACCACCAGGGCTGCCGTCAAAGCCGGAATGCCGCCCAAGTGTTCGCTCACTGCCATGGCAATCGGGACGGTGACGCTCTTGGGAGCAAGGGAAATCATCGTCTCGGGAGAGGCGCCGAGGACACCGGCAATCAGAACGGCAGAGACAATGGCGACCGTACCGCCTGCAATAAGACCGCAGGTGAGCGCCACCCACATTTTGGCCAAACGCAGACGTTGCTCATAGAGCGGAACAGCCAAGGCAACGGTGGCCGGCCCCAGCAGAAAGTTGATGTGCTGGCCGCCGTTGAGATAGGTCTTGTAGTCGGTACCGGTGACTTCCAGCGTCACAACAAGAAGAACGATGGCAACGAGAAGCGGCGTGCAGATGGTTTTGTAGCCGCTTTTCTTGTATACCCACATGCCCAAGGCGTAAGCCAGAAGCGTCGCGCAAAGCCACAGTGCGGGATCGGCAAGAAGCTTCTCGGCTGTGAGAGTCAATTGAGAAAGAACCGAATCAAGCACGACGCTTCTCCTTTTTGCTCGAGCCTTGCAGAAGTCGAGCCACCCATCGCGTTACCAGGACGGTCGTGGCCATGGCGAGGATGGACGAACCGATGATGGAAGCCGCAATCGGCAGCCATTCGGCCTGAAGGCGGTCAAAGTGCTCGATGATGCCGACGCCGGCGGGCACAAAGAGGAGGGCAAAGTGAGCAAGCAAAACATTGACGACGGGCAGCGTTTTTTCCAGAAGGCCGTTGACGGTCATCAAGGCGAAAAGAAAAAGCACCATGCCCATCACGGGCCCGGGAACGGGCAGTCCGAAGAGCGTCACAAGTAAAAGCCCTGCCAGCTGAAAAGACAGCAGCAGGGCAATTGTCAGAATCATTTGGTATCAGTCCTGCAAACCGAGAAAGTTCGCAATACTAATCCGTTTCTTTCATGTCGCGCAGGTTGCGGCGAAGAATTTTTCCGACGGCAGTCTTCGGAAGAGCCTTCACGAAGACAATCGTGCGCGGGCACTTGTAGCCGGTGAGGCGCGCGCGGCAGTATTTGACGACGTCGTCGCGGGTGAGCGCCGGATCCTTCTTGACGATCACGGCCTTGACCATTTCGCCCACACGCGGATTGTTGACGCCCACGACGCCGCATTCGAGCACGCCGGGCATGGAGGCGATCACGCTTTCGATTTCATTGGGATAGACGTTAAGGCCGTTCACAATGATCAGGTCCTTCTTGCGGTCCGTGATCGTGATCGTGCCGCGTTCATCCATAAAGCCCACGTCGCCGGTTCTGAGCCAGCCGTCGATGAGGACGTTGGCGGTCTCTTCGGGCTTTTCCCAGTAGCCTGCCATCACCTGCGGGCCTTTGACGCAGATTTCGCCCGTGTGTTCGGCGACCTTTTCCGGATCAGAACACACGCCGAGATCGACGAACTGTTCGCCGCGAATGGAAACGAGCGTGGAGGGCAGGGGGTAGCCCACCGAGCCGTCCCAGGGGGCGTCGGGCAGGTTGCCGCACACGCCGGGACTGGTTTCCGTGAGGCCGTAGGCTTCAAGGATGTGGCAGCCGGTGGCGTTGTACCACTTCTCGGCAACCGTACGTTGCACCTGAGCGCCGCCGCCCACGGTCATTTTGAGGCGCGTGAACTTGTGGTTCTTGAATTCCTTGTTGTTGACAAGCGCATTAAAGAGCGTGTTGACGCCGGGGATGATCGAGAAGTCCCACTTCTTGATGAGTTCCACCAGGCCCGGAATGTCGCGCGGATTGGGCACCATCACCTGGGTGGCGGCAAACTTCGAGAAGCACAGCGTCGCGGTGAAACTGAAGATGTGATAGAGCGGCAAAGCGGTCATGGCCACTTCTTTGCCCATTTCAAAGGTCTGACTGATCCAGGTGCCGGTCTGCTCGACGTTGGCAAGCACGTTGCGGTGCGTGAGCATGGCGCCTTTGGCCACGCCTGTGGTGCCGCCGGTGTATTGCAACAGCGCAACATCGGTGTTTTTGAGTTCGAACGGCTTAAAGCCCTTGGAATGACCGATCGAAAGCGCCTTGCGGAAATTGACGTGACCGGGAAGGTTGAATTCCGGCACCATCTTCTTGACGTAACGCACGACAAAATCAGCAGCGGTGCGCTTGAGCCAGGGCAACATATCGCCAACCTTGGTGGTCACGATGTGTTTGACGGGCGTTTCCGAGAGCGTGTTTTGCAGCGTCTTGGCGAAGTTTTCAATGATGACGATGGCCTTGGCGCCGCTGTCGGCAAGCTGGTGCCCGAGTTCGTGCGAGGTGTAGAGCGGATTGACGTTGACGGCAATCATGCCCGCGCGCAGGATGCCCAACAGCGTGATGATGTACTGCTGCAGGTTGGGCATCATGATGGCGACGCGATCGCCAGGTTTCATGCCGGGAAGCGACTGCAGGTAGCCCGCAAAGTCCTTCGAGAGATCGCAGATTTCCCGGTATGTGAGCACTTTGTCCATGCAGATGAAGGCGGGGTGATCGCCGTAGGTTTCGGCAACCGTGTCGAAAAGTGCCGGAATGGAGGCGAAACGATCGGGATTGATTTCGGCCGGAAAGCCTTCGGGATAGTGCTTGAGCCAGGGAAGAGAAGTCTCGGACATGGATGAGTGATCCTTCGTTTTCACGTTGCGTCGCGGCATGACGCTGCAACGGCAACGCCTAAATTTTTCTGTGTCAATCGGTTGGCGGCACTCCGACTGTTGCAATCAAAGCGCAGCGTCAAACGGTCAGCGTCGGGGCGAACGGCGAGCCTGCAGTTTGTCAAGCTGCAGGCAGTGGCGCGCGTAGGCTCTGACATCGTTGTAGTCGGTGTAGTCGATTGCGACGCTCGAATCCGTGGGACCGTCGGTGATCTTCATGATGATGCGGATCATCATGCGCTCGAAGAAGTTCCAGTTTGGGTAGTCCACCTTGCCGGCAAAGCACTTCAGGTCGCGGGGCTTCCAGGCGCTGCGCTTGACGAACTTCTGCAGGTAACGGTTGCCTTCGGGCGTTGCCTTTTCAGGCGAACGGGCGACGACCGTCACGTTGAAGAAGCTGTTGGGACGCGACTCGATTTCGTTTTTGTACATCGAGCAGAATTCCCAGACGATCTTGTTGTAGACGCCGTACACGATGGGAGAGCCCACGATCACGATGTCGTATTTCGCCCAATCCACACCCTCGCGGACGCCCTCCATCATGTCCACCATGTCGCACCCATGCCCCTCGGCAACGATCGTTTCCATGATGGTGCGTGCGATGCGGGCCGTATGACCGGCGTGACTGTAGTAAGCGACGAGAACGTGATGAGACATTGCGATTCCAACTGAGTCTGCGGGAAAGGCGAGTCAAACCGACTCAACCTTCTAATTTAATTTGAATCCCCGGCAAAAGGGATAGGGTGAAAAATCGGTACAAACCCGATTGATACGCCCGAATTTTAACGACCGCATGCACAAAATTGGACAAAATCCGCGGCAGACGGCCTTATACGGCAATTTTCGCCGATTGAGGTTGTCTGAAGCTGAAAACCAAGAAAGTGTGTGTTGGGTGATGAAAAAATTCTCAGCAGGATTGTTTACAGGCGACGGCATATAAAATTCCCGCAAAAAATCTTGGAAAAACAGCGGTTCGCCGACTAAAATGGCGCCTTCGCTGCGTGGTTGCCCAAAAAGGCCGGAGAGAATTTCCGGCGTCAACATTGCAACCGCCCTCAAACAACAACCAAACCGCAGTGCGGCACCTCATTTTTTAGCGTTTCGCCGCGCGCTACAGGATTTATGGCAAAAGAAGATCTAATTGAAATGTCGGGCCAGGTGCTCGAAGTGCTCCCCGACGCCCGTTATCGCGTCAAGCTTGAAAACGGTCACGAACTCATCGCCTACACCAACGGCAAGATGCGCAAGCACCACATCCGAATTCTCGCCGGCGACAAGGTTTCGCTCGAGCTCTCTCCTTATGACCTCACCAAGGGCCGCATCACCTTCCGCCATATCGAAGGTCGTCCCTCTGCGGCTCCGGCTGCCGGCAGCCAGACGCGTCGCCGTTAATTCTTTCTGCCGACGGTCATGCAGCACTTTGTTCTGACGTACCGTTACGTTGATGACTATATGGCTCGGCGCGATGCTTTTCGTGCCGAGCATCTCGCGCGCCTGCAAAAGGCAGTAGACGACGGCCTTGTTCTGGCGGCAGGCGTTTTGCCCGAGAGTCTTTCGGCTCTGATCGTGTGCCGTGCGAACTCGGCCGATGAGTTGCGCGCGTTTGCCAAAGACGATCCCTACTATCACGCCGGGTTGATCACTTCTTTTGAAGTTGAGCCCTGGACGGTGGCCGTGGGTTTGCCGCAGATCCTCAAAGCGCAATGACCCAAGACGAGGACGGTGCTTTCGCATTGCCGCCGGCCGTCGGCGTCTCTTGCATTCTGCGCCGCATCAAGGGCGGGCTCAATCGTCTGGGGCTGATTCGTATCGAAGGCGAAATCCATTCGATCAAGCCCTATCCGTCCGGACACGTCTATCTCGATCTCAAGGACAACGAGGACGACGCGATTTTGCACTGCGTGGTCTGGCGTCGCAACGCCTATCGACTGAAACGACTGCCCGAGCAGGGCGAAGCTGTGGTGCTCACCGGTACGCTCGACGTCTTTGAGGTGCGCGGACAGTTGCAATTCAATGTCGTTGCCGTACAGGCCGCCGGCGACGGCGCTCTGTTTGCCAAATTCGAGGCTCTCAAGCGAAAGCTTCTGGCCGAAGGCCTTTTTGACGCAACGCTTAAAAAGGAACTGCCGCGCTATCCGCAGTCCGTGGGGGTGATCACAAGCACCGAAACGGCCGCGCTTCAGGATGTTATGAAGACGCGTGCGAGCTTGGCTCCGTGGGTGCCCTTCGTGATTTATCACGCAGGCGTTCAAGGCGAAGCTTCGGAAGGCGAAATCCTTGCTGCGCTCAAAAAAGCTCGCGAAAGAAACGAAGTTGACGTTTTGCTTCTTGTACGCGGGGGCGGCTCTTTGGCGGACCTCTGGAGCTTTAACTCCGAAGCGCTGGCCCGAGAACTGCGGGCAATGCCGATGCCGGTTGTGACGGGCATCGGGCACGAAACCGATTTCACGATTGCCGATATGGCGGCCGACGTGAGAGCGCCGACGCCGACCGCCGCCTGTTCTCTTGTGTTGCAGCACTGGTCGGCGGCGCCTCAGTGGCTTTCGACACTTGAAACGCGTCTGGCGACAGTGATGCAGGCGAACTTGCGCCTGAGTCGATCGCAGTTGACTCAAGCCGTTCGTTTGCAGTCGGCCATGCAAAACGTTGTGCTGAGGCTGCGGGCCAGGGTGCCTGCTCAGCGGGAATTGCGACAGATCTACGAACGGTATCTTGACGCGCTGACCGAGCGACTTGATCGAAACGCGATGACGCTTGCGACCGAACGGCGTGTGTGTCTGCAGGCTGCTGCATCCAAGACGGCGCTTGCGCAAATGAATCTTTTGCGTGTTCGCCCGGCCTTTGACAAAACGCGAGCCGAAACGGCGCATCTCGAAAAAAGCCTTCGGCAGGCGGTGTCTCTTCGCATTGAGGCCAAACGAGCGGAACTTGAGCGGCTTTCCGCGTCTCTGTCGGCTTTGGATATCACCAAGACGTTGGCCCGCGGCTTTTCTCTTACAACCGACAGTCAGGGTCGTCCGGTGCGCGACGCGGAACAGCTCGCCGAAGGCGAAACGGTATCCATCCTGTTTGAGAAGGGCTCTGCGCGAGCCCGGGTCATCGAGCGCAAACCGAGAAGCTAAAGAAAATTTCCTTTAAAAAGAAAGGAATTTGCGTTTGCCGGGTTTTGTCTCACGGATTCCCGATGATTTCGGTCTATTATCTAAGGGTGACAAAGGACGTTTCGTGAGACAGCAATGGATCGTGTCCGATTCGGCCTGCTTCCCACAAGAAGGCAATCTTGGAGCTCACGCGTCCTGCAAGCAGAGAAATCCGATCGATAACCGATTCTCGAGGAGAAGTCCAATGAGCCAGTTCGTTTTGCCCAAGCTTGATTATGAAATGGACGCCCTTGCACCGGCCATCAGCAAGGAAACGCTGGAATACCACTACGGCAAGCATCATCAGACCTACATCACCAATCTCAACAATCTCATCAAAGGCACGATGTACGAAGCCGAATCCCTGCGTGAAATCATCAAGACAAGCCAGGGCCCGATCTTCAATAACGCTGCGCAGAGCTACAACCACGCCTTCTATTGGAAGTGCCTGAGCCCCAACGGCGGCGGCGAACCGACCGGCGCATTGATGGACGCCATCGTCAAGCAGTGGGGTTCTTACGAAGGCTTCGTTGCAGACTTCTCGGCCAAGGCGGCCAACAACTTCGGCTCCGGCTGGACGTGGCTCGTCAAGCGCTTGGACGGCCAGCTTGAAATCTATTCGACCTCCAATGCCGGCACGCCTCTGACGGAACATCTCAAGCCCCTGATGGTCATCGACGTTTGGGAACACGCCTACTACATCGATTACCGCAACGCCCGTGCGGCCTACATCCAGGCCTTCTTTGACAAGCTCGTCAATTGGGACTTCGTGCAGCGTCGCTTTAACGGTGAACCGTGCGACTGCGACTGCCGCGGTGAAGAAGGCGGTTGCTGCTGCGGAGCCTGCGGCTGCGGCGCTTAAAAAAACTCGAAACCGGCGCGTGCATTTCAAACGATTTGATGCGCGCGTCGCTTTTGATTGATAGGAAAAGAAAGAAGCAGTTCGATTCGGTTCGTACTGCTTCTTTTGTTGCCGAAGAAGATTTGCCGGTGAATGCGGACCGGTAACTATTCCGCCGCCGACTCCGTGCGCTTGCAATAGCGAGCGTCGGCAAGCGCCGGAATGACGGTTCCCGCTCTGACGTTGTTGCGGGCAAACCAGCCGGCGTGCATCTCGATGACGCGGGAGGCGGCCACACGTGAGTGGTGCAGTTCAAGCGAACCCTTTTGCATCGAGACGATTTGAGTGATGCGACCGCACGCATCGATAAAGGCTGCATCGAGGTCGATGAGCGTGTTTTTCATCCACATGGCGATGGGGCGCGGAGCGGTAAAAACAAAGAGCATGCCGTGATCGGCCGGCATATAGGTGCGGTTCATGAGCCCCGTTCGGTGCTCGACCGAGGTGCGTGCAACTTCAAGTTCGACGATTTTGTCGCCGATTTTGACGGCCAGTGTTTCGTCGAGCGACTGTGCCGCAAGCGCACAACTGATGAGCGAGAACGTCAGACCGAGAAGAAAACGCGACATGATGCAAAACGAAAAGAAGGAGAAACATCCTAGGTAATATATCGTATATTTTCGCTCTTGCGAAGAGTCGTTTCGACGATTGTGTGTCCGAGACAGCACACGACGCAAAAAGTGCAGTGCGTCATGAGCTTGAAAGCGGCAAGTTGGCGTAATGTTGATTGTTGAAAAGAGGACTTTGTGTTGCTGCAACCTGCTCAAGGCCGAGAGCCGACGCGAAGACTCGGACAAAGTGAAATAAACAAAGAGGAAAAATATGGCACAGGGAGTTGTCAAGTGGTTTAACGACGTCAAGGGCTTTGGGTTCATTACGCCCGACGAAGGCGGTGAAGAGCTTTTCGCGCATTTTTCCGCCATTGAAATGAAGGGGTTCAAGAGCCTCAAGGAAGGTCAGCGGGTGACGTTTGAGGTCGTCGAAGGTCCCAAGGGCAAGCAGGCGACGCACATCAAGCCGATCGAAGAGTGAGTCTCGGCAGGCGAGGAAGCCGATCTCATGAAGGCGCTCCTGCCTGCACCTCAAAAAGCGCAGTAAAAACAAGGCGGTTGCCGACGCTTTGGCGTTGGCATTTCTCGTTGTGATCGTGTATTATTGCGCGTCTGATTTTCACCGTGCTTTCAGTTTCCCCGTTTTCCACTGGACTGATGGCGACAAGCGGCAAAAAGAAAATCAACAAGAAATTCCCGGTAAAAGGCACTGAATACGGTGCACGGCGAAGTTAGAACGCGGTGCGCTTCGGTGGTTTTTGCCTCGTTTTTGTTTATTGACGCGAGCAGGCCGTTTAACAGCTCCAACCTGTGCAAAGTACAGGCGCCACCCTGTGCGAGGCGGTTTGAAATTCATCTGCTGCGTCCTTTTGTGAATCAGGTGACAACAATGAAGACCTTCTCTGCCAAGCCGCTCGAAGTACAGCGCGACTGGTACGTGGTCGATGGCAGCGACAAGGTGCTTGGCCGCCTTGCTGCCGAAATCGCACTCCGCTTGCGCGGCAAGCACAAGCCCGAATACACGCCGCATGTCGATACGGGCGACTACATCGTCGTGATCAACGCTGACAAGCTCAAGCTGTCTGCTGAAAAGGCCGGTAAGAAGACGTACTACCGTCACACCGGCTATCCGGGCGGTATCTACGAAACCACCTTCAAGGAAATGCAGGCCAAGCACCCCGGCCGTGCTCTCGAAATCGCGGTCAAGGGCATGCTCCCGAAGGGCCGTCTCGGCTACGCCATGATCAAGAAGCTCAAGATCTACGCCGGCGCCGAACACCCGCACACCGCACAGCAGCCCAAGGTTCTTGACATTTAAGGTGGATAAAGATGATCGGTAACTACAACTACGGCACCGGCCGTCGCAAGAGCTCCGTGGCTCGCGTGTTCATCAAGCGCGGCACGGGCAAGATCGTGATCAACGGCCGCGATCTCAACGAATTCTTCAAGCGTGAAACCGGCCGCATGATCGTCATGCAGCCCCTGCAGCTCACCGAAAATGTCGAAACGTTCGACATCATGGTGAACGTGACCGGCGGCGGCGAATCCGGCCAGGCCGGTGCTGTGCGCCACGGCATCACCCGCGCTCTGATCGACTACGATGCCGGTCTCAAGCCGGTCCTGTCGGCTGCCGGCCTCGTGACCCGCGACGCCCGCGAAGTCGAACGTAAGAAGGTTGGTCTGCGCAAGGCCCGCCGCGCCAAGCAGTTCAGCAAGCGCTAATCGTTCATTCGCAAGCGTTCTGCCTCGGTATACTTTTGCAAACTTTGGTTTGCGAAGAAAGCCGGGGCAAGAAGCGAAAAAACCGTCTCCCTTTCCCGGGCGGCGGTTTTTTTATGTCTGCTGCCGGAGCATTTTTCCTGCCAAAGACATCAGACAAAAAGATTCTTCGGGGAGTTTTTCGACATGCAGGAAAAGAAAATCAAGGCGGGTATCGTGGGTGGAACGGGGTACACCGGCGTGGAGCTGCTGCGTTTGTTAAGCCGCCATCCCAACGTAGAGGTCTGTGCCATCACATCGCGCAAGGATGCGGGTACCAAAGTAACGGCAATGTACCCCTCGCTCAGAGGCTTCATGGACGATCTGGTGTTTACGACGCCCGAAGAGGCCGAACTCACCGCTTGTGACGTGGTGTTCTTTGCGACGCCGCACGGGGTGGCCATGAGCATGGCGCGCGAATTGACGGCTGCCGGCGTCAAGATCATTGACTTGGCAGCGGATTTCCGTTTGCGTGATACGGACACGTTCAAGACTTGGTACAAGCTCGATCATGCCTGCCCTGATCTCCTGGAAGAGTCTGTCTACGGGCAACCCGAGACCATGCGTGAGAAGATGAAGAACGCTCGGATTCTCGGCATGGCAGGCTGCTATCCGACCTCCATCGAATTGGGGCTCTTGCCTTTGATGGAATACGAAAAGGCGCATCCCGGCACGTTTGATCTCAAGACCATCATTGCCGACAGCAAGTCGGGTATTTCCGGCTCCGGCAAGAAGGCGGACGTTTCGATCATCACGGCTGAAATGTCGGATAACTTCCATGCATATGGTCTTAAAGGGCATCGGCATACCCCCGAAATCGAGCAGCAGCTCAAACTCCTGGCCGGTACGGACGATCTGAAATTGACGTTTGTGCCGCATCTGTTGCCGACCATTCGAGGGATTCATTCGACGATTTACATACGTCTGAAGAATGCCACGACTCAGATTGATCTTCAGAAGCTCTACGAAGATCGCTTTGCGGATGAATACTTCGTCGACGTGATGCCTGCCGGATCGACGCCTGAAACGAGAAGCGTACGCGGCTCCAACTTCCTGCGTCTGGCAGTTCATCGTCCAGGCAATGGCGACCTGATCATTGTGCTGGCGGTGGAAGACAATCTCGTCAAGGGGGCTGCGGGGCAGTCGGTGCAGGCGATGAACATTCTCTTCGGATTGGATGAAAAGACGGGGCTGGACGCGCCTGCGTTGGTGCCGTAATGTTTAATGGCAATCCCGACGGAGAGGTCATGTGAATGGAGGGTCAGTCTCGGCGGCAAATGAAAAATTGCAAACGACAGCTGACACTGGTAAATCTCTAATGCAATTTTTCGAGGCTCAGCAAGGAATTTCCGTATAATCCGAAGGTTTCGCAATGCACGCCGCAAGGCGTTGCACGACAAGATTTTTTAACGAGAAAACATCTAAAGAGGTAAGAAGTGTTTTTCATTTCTGACGCAATGGCTCAGACCGCAGGTGCGGCCGCTGCCGGTGGTACCGGCGGTCTGCTGATGCAGATCATTCCGATCATTCTGATTTTTGTTGTGTTCTGGTTCTTCCTGATCCGTCCGCAGCAAAAGCGCCAGAAGGAACATCAGAAGATGTGCGAAGCGCTCACCAAGGGCGATGAAATCGTGACGATCGGCGGCCTGGCCGGCCGTATCGCCGAAGTGAGCGAACAGTACGTCGTGATCGAAATCAGCCGCGTGGAAGACAATCCCGTGACGATCACGATGCAGCGCGGCGCTGTGCAGACGGTTCTGCCGCGCGGCACGCTGAAGTCGATCGACAAGTAAAGACGGCTTTCATGCAGCGGGCGGGCTGTATCCGACTTGAAGGATATGGCTGACGCCCGCTTTGCCGTTTAGTTGATGCACCGCAATCGGTTTATGGCCTTTTGCGGTTCTTGCGCAAAAAATGGAACTGTTTGATCAAAACAGCCGTTTTTTGCGGACACGAAACTCTCAGCGGAAGAGTTTTGTAGGCTGAAGGGGAATTTCTCTTTTCGCCAATTCCATTTTCGCAACGAAAGGCGTCCGAGTCCGTGTTTGCGGTCTTGCGCGGAATCGGGCATCGGACTGACCCGGAGTTTTTGTTATGAATCGATACGCTCTTTGGAAGTACATCGTCATCGGAGTGGTTCTGCTCATTGCGGCGCTGTACACCTTGCCGAATTTTTACGGCGAATCGCCCGCAGTGCAGGTGAGTTCCGGCAAGTCGACGGTGAAGATCGACGAGACGGTGCTCGCTCGTGTGGAAAAAGCGCTTGCGGATGCACAGCTGAAGCCCAACGGCGTTTTCTATGAGCAGGGTGCTCAGCAAAACACCGTGCGCGTGCGCTTTGATCCGACGGAAGCCGAAAAGCAGCTGCAGGCTCGTGAAGTGCTCGAACGCGCTCTTAACCCCGACCGTACGGATCCTTCCTACATCGTCGCTCCCAACCTGGTGCCCAATACGCCCGAGTGGCTCCTGAAGATCAATGCGCTGCCGATGTATCTCGGCCTTGACCTTCGCGGCGGCGTTCACTTCCTGCTGCAGGTCGACATGCACTCGGCCATTGAGAAGCGCGCCGAATCGACGGCAGCCGATCTGCGTACGCAGTTCCGCGACAAGCGTATCCGTCACGCAGGCATTTCGCGTCAGGGCAATACGGTTGTGATCGCCTTCAACGACGAGCAGGAGCGCGCCCGCGCCAATGACCTTCTTCGTTCTACTCAGCCTGATTTGGTGGTGACGGAAGGTACGCGCGCAGGCAAGTTCACCCTTTCGGCCGAACTGTCGCAAAAGGCGATTCAAAACGTTCAGGAATATGCCTTAAAGCAAAATATCTCGACGCTGCACAACCGTATTAACGAACTGGGCGTTGCAGAACCTGTGATTGCTCAGCAGGGTGCCGATCGTATCGTGGTGCAGCTGCCGGGTGTTCAGGATACGGCCAAGGCCAAGGACATTTTGGGTCGTACGGCAACGCTTGAAGTGCGCATGGTCGACGATTCGCCTGAGGCGCTCACTCAGATGGCGCAGGGCAATGTTCCCTTCGGTGACGAAAAGTATTTTGACCGTGAAGGTCGTCCGATTCTTGTGAAGCGCCGTGTGGTGCTCACCGGTGAGAACCTGAACGACGCGCAGCCGGGCTTTGATTCCCAGACGCAGGAACCCACGGTGAACCTGACGCTGGACAACAAGGGCGCACGCATCTTCCGCGATGTGACGCGTGACAACGTGGGCAAGCGCATGGCCATCATCCTGTTTGAAAAGGGCAAGGGTGAAGTGGTGACGGCTCCTGTCATCCGTCAGGAAATTGCCGGTGGTCGCGTGCAGATTTCAGGCCGCATGACCACGAGTGAAGCGACCGACACCGCTCTCTTGCTGCGTGCCGGTTCTCTGGCGGCTCCCATGGAAATCGTGGAAGAACGCCTGATCGGTCCGTCTCTGGGTGCCGACAACATTGAAGCAGGCTTCCGTTCGACACTCTACGGCTTCGGTTTCGTGGCGGTCTTCATGATCCTCTACTACCAGGTCTTCGGCATCGTGACGGCCATCAGTCTGATGTGCAACGTGATGTGCTTGGTGGCGTTGCTCTCCATGCTGCAGGCAACGCTGACTCTTCCCGGTATTGCCGCTATCGCGCTGACACTGGGTATGGCCGTTGACTCGAACGTACTCATTAACGAACGTATTCGTGAAGAACTTCGAATCGGGCGAACGCCGCAGTTGGCCATCAGTGAAGGTTACGGTATGGCGTTTGCGACGATTGTCGACTCCAACGTCACCAGTTTGATCGCCGGTATTGCCTTGCTGATTTTCGGTTCCGGTCCGGTGCGAGGCTTTGCCGTGGTGCACTGCTTGGGCATCATGACGTCACTCTTTACCTCCGTGATTGTCTCGCGAAGCATGGTGAACTTCATCTACGGTCGTCAGAAGAAGTTGACGCGCGTGCATATCGGTCAGATCTGGCGCCCGGATACGGCGCAGACGCAGTCGAAGTAAAGAATTAAGAGGGGAAAATCATGGAGTTTTTCCGAATTCACAAGACGATCCCGTTCATGCACTACTCGCACATTCTGAACGCGATCTCTTTGGTTTCATTCATCATTGCCGTGTTCTGGATTTTCTATCACGGCTTGGCGCTGTCCATTGAATTTACGGGCGGCACGCAGGTTGTGGTGCAGTATCCGGAGGCTGTTCAGACGGAACAGATCCGCGAGCAGATCCAAAGCAAACTCGGCGTTGAAGCTGCCGTGCAGAACTACGGTACGGCACGTGACATCATGATTCGTCTTCCGATGAAGGAAGGCGAATCATCCGGTCAGATGGCCGGCGAACTTCTGAAGGCGCTTCAGGAAACCGCTCCCGGTGTCAAGATGCTCAACAACGAGTTCGTGGGACCACAGGTGGGTGAAGAATTGGCAACCGACGGTCTGACCGCTCTATTGCTCGTTGTGGCCGGCATCATCATCTATCTCTCGATGCGATTCGAGTGGAAGTTTGCTATCGCTGCCATCATTGCCAACCTCCACGATATCGTGATTGTGGTGGGCATCTTTGCCGTGATGAACTGGGAGTTCTCGTTGCCGGTGCTGGCGGCTGTGCTGGCAGTGCTCGGTTATTCCGTGAACGAATCCGTGATTATTTTCGACCGTGTGCGCGAGCACTTCCGCAAGATGCGTCGTACGGAAACAGTTGAAGTGATCAACTCGGCCATTACCGCCACGATTTCGCGTACGGTGATCACGCACGGTTCGACTCTGGCGATGACGCTTGCAATGTTCTTCTTCGGTGGTCCGGCGCTGCACTACTTCGCGTTGGCACTGACGATCGGTATTCTTCTTGGCGTGTACTCCTCAGTGTTCGTGGCTGCCGCGATTGCCATGTACCTTGGCGTGAAGCGAGAAGACCTTGTGAAGCCCATCAAGAAGGATGAGGTGCAGGAGATGGTGCCGTAAGAGACATGCAGTCCTGAGCAAGAAAAGGGAACCCCGTTGGTGATTGAGTCATCAGCGGGGTTTTCGTTGAAAACGATGTAAGCCCCATTAGGGTTGACACAAGTCAGCAGGAGAATGACATTTGAGCAGTGGAGATGGGAAGGCATTTTCCAATGTGATCAAAATGTCATTTGTTGATGAAGAAGTTGGCATGAAAAAAATGATATAAAGATAGCGCTTCTTAAATATTTGATTTCACGGTCTCCTAACGCGATTGTAGGGGCGGAGGTGTCGTATCTATTTGGTTCATTGAGGGGATCAATTTAAAGGACGCTTGACAGCTCCTGATCTTTGCATCGCTTCTGAATTTCGACATTGCATTCTTCTAGAATTTCCTCGAACATTGCAATGCGTGAGATTTCAAAAGCCACTTGTAGCAGAATGTTCGGAGCCCAGAATTCTTCGAGAATGTCGGGGTTGAAACGATAGTTGGACTGCATATGCGGGCGACAGGGCGCAAGATGATCGGCCACGCGCAAATTTATGCTCAGTTGATTGCGAGACAGGTTGGTGAGCTTGATTTTCAAGCTGGCGCAGTCCTGAACCATCGACATACGATATCGACACAGTTCCCGAAGCGCTTGACTTGAGTAACTCAGCGGCAAGTAGTGCTTAAGAGAACCGACTCGCATTCCCTTGGACATAAAGACCGGATCCATCGCTCTGCGGCCGGGTGAGATTTTTATTGGAGCTCTCACCACATTTATAACAGGTAAAAATCTGAACGTATCCCGAAATAAAAAATACTATTAATCTTCAATTTTTGGCAGAGAATTACTTGAAAAGTATAATGTCTTTTTGGGCCATCATTTCTTTCAGTTTGTATTTTAATTTTTTGAAAATTCGTTTAGGGTTAACCTGGACAACTAGGTTTTTCTTTTCATAGTCACGATTCTTACCTATTGTTGTCACAATCGACGATTCAGAGAATGTGGCTATTGCAGGATTCAAAGCATAGAAAGGATGTGCTTTAGCCCAAGACGACCTATACGCAGAAAGATATTCATCAACAGGTTGATATATAACCTGACAAGAAGCAAGCGCTTCCTTTGCATATTTACGAGATATTAAGTAGCAAGCTGAGACCAGCGCTGGGGGATAAAAAGGCTGAATAAGCTCGAAATGGCCTCCGATTTGAAAGCGGACATTGCTGACGGAGAATGTTTGAGGGAATACATTTGCATTCATTCGTATCAAGTTAATTTCTGACGGGATCCAACTTTCGCTGATTATGAAATCATATGCTCGATCTGAAAATCGTATATCGTCTTCACAGATTAATGCCCAATTTTCATTAGAGTCGACTAAGTATTGCCAACATTTTTTGTGGGATAAAAAACATCCAATTTCTTCTTTAGTTAACTGTCTTGGAAATTCAATCTTCAACGGATTATTTAGTGGGACTGTTATTTTATTAACAATCTCTGCAGGAATTTTGCGACCATCAACTCCAGAGATGCGAATCGGCCAAATGCTAAACCTCTGGAATTCTGGGTTTGTAAGAAATGAGGTTGAAAATCAGGTCTGACATGAGGATCAGATCGACTGAACCTGACACAGGAGAAAAAGGAAGATTGGTTGGAACGTTCTTCACCGGCTGAACGTTCCAACCAGATTTTTACCAAATCATTGATTTAGGATCTCGCCGGTGGCTTCATCCACGACCAACTCTGATTCTGCGGGCGCATCTTGGGCTTCTGCTTCCTGAAGCTCTTCGTCCGGAGTCTCGGTGGTAAACAAAGGATCTTTCGAGAGAACGTTTGGTCCGATGGATAGCCCTCCGCTGTCCATGATGCTTTGCAGATTGTTCTTCCGGTAGAGACTTCGGGCGCGCAAGGTATCAAACGAATACCCGCGCCCCTTCATGTTGGTTTCACGGATTAAGCGGTTCGCGCATTCCGTGTAACCGTTCGTGATTGCGATCGGGCAATCCCAATAGTTGAATATCTGTTCGATCCTGGAAGACGGCAAGTCCGCCTTCACGGGCGTGAAGGACGGCGCCACGGTGACCGTGGAAGAGGGCGCGCAGCTCGTTCTCGGCAACCTCGACGTCGCGGGCGACTACGTCATCACCGACGGGTTCCTCACCGCGGGCAATCTCGGCGAAGCGGGCGACTGGCTCGGCGGTTGGGACGGCGCGATCTGGGCGCCGACCGACGAGGGCTCCGGCCTCGACTGGATTTTGACGCTCGACTGGGACGAAACGAAGCTCTGGGTGAACGCCAAGCTCGAAAGCGTGATCAACGAGTATCCGGACATTTCGATTCCGGACAACATCGACGAATCGCTCGAAAACTGCCGAAATGCGGGCGGTCCGGATCAGGTCCTCGCGTGCACGGTGATCCGCAATCCCGACCTCTCGAAGGACGAGAAGACGCGCATCATCAACTCCGTCGCGCAAATCGGTCATGCGGCGGGTGCCGCGGCCATGGCGTTCAACGAAGCGACGCAGGCCGTCGACAGTCTTGAAGGCCGCGTCACGATGCGAAGCGAGGCCTACAACACCGACGGCAGCATGAAGTCGGGCACCAAGGGCACGGCCCTCTGGGTCGACGTTCTCGGTTCCTGGACGACCGCCGACAGCTACGGAGCGACGGGTTCCGTCACGACGGGCTACGACGCGGACAGCTACGGCTTCATCATGGGCGCGGACCACAAGCTGGCCGAAAAGAACGTGATCCTCGGCGCGGCGTTCAGCTACACCGACGGTTCGCTCGATTCGACGGGCGATCTGCTTGCGACGTCGAACGACTTCTCGACCTGGGGCATTCACGCCTACGGCGCCTGGAAGCCTTCGGAACGCACGAACGTGGTGGGCACGCTCTCGTATCTGCGCAGTTCTTCCGAAGCGGTGCAGGGTCTTCCTGCCGAAGCGGGCTTCTCGAAGGCCGAAGCGGACATCGACACGAACCTCTTCGCGGCGGGCGTCCTCGGCGAAGCGATCTTCGAAGTCGGCAAGGCCAAGATCATCCCGCACGCGGGTCTGCGCATGGTCGTGACCGACACCAAGGGCTACAAGACGAAGCACGACGGCGAGACGGCGTACCGCAACGAAGCGGATACGGCGACGACCTTCCAGATGCCGATCGGCGTGTCGATGCGCTACGACCACGTGACGCAGTCCGGCTGGACCATCCGTCCGTCGGGCGACATCACGCTCACGCCGCAGTTCGGCGACACCGAACAGGACGTCAAGGTGAAGGGAACGGGCGGCGCGACCGACACGGTCACGGGCGAGTTCACCGGGAACTTCGCGGCGACCTTCTCGTTGGGCGTGCAGGCCGAATCGCAGAACCACACGACGTTGGGTCTGCGCTACGGTCTCACCGCGGGTCAGGAAGGCCGGCAGGATCACAGCCTGAAGCTGGAATTCCGCAAGCTCTTCTAATCCGCGTCACTGCCGGACGTTTCGCATCCGGTCCCTCGGCCGGATGCGGAACGATTCGAGAGGGGCGTTTGAAAACGAAAAACTTTCTTCAAAAACAAACTCTTCGGGCCGGGATTCGCTTCCCTGCCCTTTTTTTGGGTTTCCCTTCCGACCTTTCGCCTGAAAAGGAGAACGCGAAAACGCCCCTTCGGAGGAGCGGAAGAGGCGCGTGAAATATCGGGATTAGGGAGAAGCGGGCGTCACGGGATCTTTCTGACTCCCGCAGGCCTGAACGAACGCCGAGAGCGCGGCTTGAAGGGCGCTCCGCACCTTCGGATTGTCGAGAGGAACTTCCCGAAGAATGCGAAGACATTCTTGTTCGTCCGGACTGATGGTTGCCACGAGGTTGTCGTACTTGCCTTGGAAAAGTTCCGGATTGTGTTCGCGAATGCCGATGTCCCGCACCCGGAGAACGTCGTCGCCGACCATTTCCGCGATCTGCATGGCTCGCCAAATCGGAATGGACTGACCGCGGCGCCAGCAGGAGAGGGTGTTGGACGCAATGCCGATCCTTTTGGCAATTTGATCCATCGACAGTTCCGGATGTTCATAGAGAACATTGTTGAGATATTCGAGCAGGGTCGTCGGATTCGGCGTGTACTTCGAACGCGTTTGGCAGACTGTGGCCATGTTTTCTTTCCTTATTTAATGAGTTTCGGGATCTTCATCGTTTTCCGTCAGGATTGCGGCGAACCGGTACGCCTCTTCGGCGAAAGGCCTTCGCCCGTTCAAGAGCGGGCCAAGAAAGAACCTCCGAGAGTTCCGTCCATCTGCTACAGGTAACTAATATACCACATATATATACGAAAAGAAAAGTTGGCCGGTCACTACAGGGCCTCGGCGAGAGAGTCTGCAAATTCGTGGGTTTCCAAAAACGTCTTTGGCCGGGATTCGCCTTCAGGCCTTTTTACGCACCTTTTGATCTATAACAAAAAAGACTATCGCAAGGGGGGGGGTAATATCAAAAAACTATTGTGCGTGTAGCACGAAGAAATCGCCCGCCTTTCGAGTTTTCAGGACCTTCCGTCGGGATGCGGCGACAAACGGAAAAGGACGAATTTCGTCCGTTTTCTTTTTGGAACGATCTGCAAAGCGGGTGAAATATTACGGCGGGTTTGACCTTCTCCTGAGACTTCCGAGCGGAAAGACCGAGTCCTCTCGAACACCGTCTTTCGCGTTCCTATTTTCGACATGACATATAAAAGCAGCCAAAACAGCCAAAAACAGATCCTCGTGGCGGGCGACTCCATGCTCGACGAATACTGGTCGGGCGACGCGGATCGGATTTCACCCGAAGCGCCCGTGCCGGTCGTCGCAATCACCAGGACCGAAAAACGTCTGGGCGGAGCCGCGAACGTGGCGCTCAACGTTGCCGGCATGAAAGTGCCCTGTACGCTGGCGTCCCTCATCGGCGACGACGCCAACGGCCGGTGGGTCGAAGCGGAACTGAAGCGCCGCGGCGTTTCCACGTTGTTCCACCCGACCGGATTGGGCTTCCCGACGATTCAAAAAATTCGTCTGCTCGCGCGGAACCAGCAGATCGTGCGCATCGATCTCGAAGGAGGTCCGGCCTCCGAGGACGTGGACGTCTTCACGGACTTTGCCGCAAAGCGCGTTCAGGCGGGCGACGTCGGCGCCGTGATTTTCTCCGACTATGCGAAGGGGGCGCTCTTTCGCGTGCAGGATCTGATCCGTACCTGTCGGGAGCGGGACATTCCCACCTTCGTGGATCCGAAGGGGGATTCGTTCGAAAAGTACGCGGGCGCGACGGTCGTCACGCCGAACAAGGCGGAACTCAAGCGCGTCGTGGGTGCGTGGCGCACCGAGGAGGAACTTTGCGAAAAGGCGCAGGCTCTGCGCACGGCGCTTCGCTTTGAAAAGTTGCTTCTCACGCGCAGTGAAGAGGGGATGACGCTCTTTGACGAGCGCGGGGCGGTGAATTTTTCGTCCGACGCGCGCGAAGTCTTCGACGTCTCCGGAGCGGGCGATACGGTGATTGCGGTTCTTGCATCGTTGCTTCTTCAAGGGATGTCCTGGGAAGTTTCGGTTCGTCTGGCGAACAAGGCGGGCGGGATCGTGGTCGGGAAACTCGGCACGGCCGCGATTACGCGCGAGGAGGTCTTCCGATGAGTCTTTGGCGAAAGTGGAAGACGAAGTTTCGCCGCATGGCGTGGGACCGCGCGAAACGAAACGACACGGTCTATGTTGCCTTTCTGTCGAGCGGCGGCGTGGGCGATTTGGTCGTCAACATGAACTTCATCGCGGCCTTCAAGAAGCACTGCGAGGCCGCGGGCGGACGCTTGGAGATCGATCTCTTTCATTCGGCGAAGCTCGTCGAGTCGCTCTACGACCGGGAGGAAGGCTATCTCTCGGGATGGTACGACTTCGCGGAGTACCGCGAAAAGCTCGAAGGGAAGTACGACCTCGTCTTCGGCCTTCGCACGCACTCGCCCAAGCCCTTTTCGTACCGCTTCCGACGTGTCTCGACGATCTGTCCCGAAGCGTTGCGCCTTCGCAGACTCTATGCCGCCCACTGTGACACGCTCGCCGAGTTTTTCGATCAGCACCCGCGCTGGGACGGTCTCTACGGACAGTTGATGGCGGCGAGGGGATACACGCGCCTTACGCAGGCGGACATCGACCACGTTCTCGGCATCGAAGACTATTCGATCCGGATTCCCGTGCGCGACGAGGAGAAGACGCTCCATGCGTTCGGTCTCAAGGCGGGAGAATACCTGACCTTCAACAATTCGGTCGACACGATGTTCGAAGGTTCGCGCTCGACGAAGCAGTGGTTCGCCCCGTCGTTCGAAGCGCTTTTCGAGCTTATTCACGAAAAGCGTCCGGACCTGAAGCTCGTCTATCTCGGCCCGAGCCGGGAAGACGTTCTCGCGCCCTACGTGTGCAATCTTTCAGGCAAGACCACCTTCGAAGAACTCAAGGTTCTTCTCAAAAACGCCAAACTTCACGTGGGTCCCGAAGGGGGCATGGTGCACATGCGCCGTGCGATGGGCGCGGAAAACGGCGGAAAGTCCTGCGTTCTCTTCGGACCGACGACGCCCGACGTCTTCGGGTACGCGGAGAACACCAATCTGGAAGACGCGTCGGCCTGTCCGGCCCGGTGCGAATGGATGACGTCCGACTGGCAGATGCGCTGCGCCTGCGGAAAGTTGCCGGAATGCCGCAAGATGCGGGCCCTCACCCCTGAAAAGGTCTTGGAAGCGATCGAAGGGGAACTGCGGTGACGAAGGCCTGCTCCTGCTACAACGCTCTGCGCTGGCTCAACAAAAAGCGCAGAGAGGCGACACGCGGACTCGTGGTCTCGTATTCGATGCGTGACGGCCACGACAAGCGCGCACTTCCGGCAAAGCTTCATTCCGTGCTCCTCGTTTCCACGTCGCGGGGCATCGGCGATTCGCTCTACGTAATGGGCCTCGCAAAGGTCCTGCGCGAGCGAGACGTCTTGGTTTACGCCGCCGTTCTCCCCGAACACGGCGCCCTCTACGAACGCTCGAACCTTTTCGAAAGCGTCATGAGGCTCGGTGCCGACGCGTGTCCGAACCTTCCTTTTTCCGCCGTTGTCGATCTCGAATACGTGAACGTCAATCACTGGCGGCTTCGGCGCGACTTTCTCAAGGGCTCGAACGGGTGCCGCATCACCACCTCGCCGATTTGCCGAAAGCTTCCCTTTTACGACGAGTACGTAGACTACTCCCGGACCGCGCACATTTCCGAGCGGCTCGCGCTCGTCGCGCAGACGCTCCTGCGCGATTTTTCGATCCGGCGAATCCTCCCGCACGTCGTAACGGACGATGCGTCCGAACTGGAGGCGCTGGCCTTTTTGGAAAAACTTCCGGAAGGGAAGCCGATTCTCTATTTCAACACGCGTGCGGGCGACGACGACCGGTGGTTGGGAGGGATTCAGACGGCGTCGATGCTCGGGCACATCACGGCCCGTTACGACGTGACGACCGTTCTTTTCGCGCCCGACGACGATCCCCGTTATTTCCGGTTTCCGGGCGTCGTCCGTTTGGAGAGCATGAGCTTTCCGGGGTTTTGTTCGTTTCTCCGGCGCGTGCGGTTCGTCGTAACGCCCGACACGTCCGTCACGCACGTTGCGGCCGCCTTTGATATTCCTTGTATGACGGTGTTCCCTCCGAACGACCGGGACTACTTCAAGGAATACGGCGCCTGGGAGGCCTGGGGCGCGCTCTCTTCCGTCTCGACGACGCTTCATCCCGACGCGCCCGATCTTGCGGTCGACCGATTCGGCTTTGCCAACAGCCTTCCGAGACCGGCCGTGTCGATTCCGACCCATGTGCTCATCGGTGCGTTGGACGGGCTGGCGGAGCGTTCGGGTGTTCTCCCGTCGAAAAACACTGACGAAACGGGGACCGATTCTTGAAACGATTTCTGAGCTTTGTGACGCCCGCCTCCGCACCGGTGATGCGGCGCTTTTTCTCCTACGTACTGCCCTTCAAAAAGCGCGTGGCGGCGGCGCTTCTCGCCATGATCGCGTCCGCGGGGGCCTCGTCGCTCATGGCGCTTCTTCTGGGACAGCTCACCGACGCGGGGTTTTATGAAAAGGATCCCCGGATCGTGATCGCCGCGCCTCTGGGACTCGTGCTCATTGCCGGTCTCAACGGTTTGGGCATGCTTGCGAGCAACGTGCTGCTGGCGGGCGTGAGTCAAAGCGTCATGATGCGGTTTCGAGCCGAGATGTTCTCCCGTTTCATGCACTGGCCGGAAGACGCGTATCAGCGCAACGCGACGGGACTCATTCTCTCGAAATTCGTAAACGAAGCGAACTTCGCGCTCTCGAACGCGACGAAGTCTTCGATCGTGCTCGTTCGCGACAGCGTGCAGGTCGTTGCGCTCACGGCGGTTCTCTTCTGGCACAACGTCGTACTGACGCTCGTGACGCTGCTCGTTGCGCCCGCCATCGTCTGGCTTTTGCGCACGATCTCGCGCAGAGTGCGCGCCGTCATGGAGGGAAGTCAGGAAAGCGTCGCAACGCTCCTTGTCAGGGTGAAGGAAACCTACGAGGCGGAAAGACTCGTGAAGATCAGTCTCACGCACGACTACGAAGCGCGGCGATTCCGCAAGGTGAACGACGGCATTCGCGATCTGGCGCTTCGCATGGCGAAGGCGGGATCCTTGGGCGAGCCCGCAACGCAGGCGATCGCGATGACGGGGGTCGCGCTGGTCCTTGCGATCGCGCTCTGGCAGACGCAGGCGGGGCTTTTCACGCTCGGAGAGTTCGTGACGTTTCTCGTGGCGATGCTGCTCCTCACGCCCCCTCTGCGGCGTCTCGCGAGTCTCAACACGACGGACGTCGGCATGACGGTCGCGGCGGAGAGCATTTTCTCGACGCTCGACGAACGGCTCGAAGAAGACGCGGGAACGCTCTCGCCCGAAAAGATCGAAGGGGACATCCGCTTCGAAGGCGTGACGCTGCGCTATCCGAACGCCGACCGCGACGCGGTGCGCGACTTTACGCTCACGATCCGAAAAGGCGAGCGAACGGCCCTCGTCGGTCTCTCGGGCTCGGGAAAAACGTCGGTCGTCAACCTGCTCACCCGCTTTTGGAATCCGACGGGCGGACGCATCACGATCGACGGGATCGACACGAAGGACATCCGCCTGGATGCGCTTCGCCGCCGGATCGCGGTGGTCTCCCAAAAGACGGTGCTCTTCGACGACACCGTGCGGGCCAATCTCACGTACGGGCTGAACAATGTCTCGGACGAACAAATCAACGCGGCGCTCGAAGGGGCGGCACTCTCGGACTTCGTCGCGTCGCTCCCGGAAGGCTTGAACACCCGGGTGGGCGAGGGCGGAGGCCGGCTTTCGGGCGGACAGAAACTGAAGTGGTCGAGCTTGCAATGCCTTGATGAGGCTCTTCAAGCTTTACCCGGTCTCCGTCATCTACCAGGCTCTGAGCACTCGCCTCGAGTACGGCAACGTCACCTATCAAGAAACGCGCAAAAGATGTGAGCAGATCATTTGGGCCAAAGAAAACAACCGAGAGCCCAACATTGGAAACGATCAAAGGATCGCGGTCGACTATTTGTCTCCGACTCACGCCAATATCCGAAGCAACTACCGATGAGGGGGTAAATGATGAGTCGATCGGTAATGGATCTCAAAGATGTTTGCCTTGAGCTGTGCGCCGGCGGCATCCTGATAAAAGCGCTGGAACTTGTCAGGCTTCCGAATTATCAAAGCTTAAATCCGGTGGAGTTCTTATACGAATGTCTCACGAGCGAAGCGGCTCGAAGGCAAACGAGAAAGGTCGCAACACGGATCAAAAAATCAGCATGCTTCTACCCGGACGCGTGTATTGAGAATACTTTGTACGCGCCTGACCGCAATCTGAACCGCGGATTGATTGAACGGACTGGCCAGTTGCGATTGGATTCGCAATGGCGAGCACTGAGTCATCACAGGCGCCACCGGCAGCAGCAAGACGTGGTTGGCCAGCGCGTTGATGAATGCCGCAATCCGAGCAGGCTTTAGAGCAAAGTATTACCGCGTCAACGATCTCTTGCTCGAATACGCCGAAAGCGCTTCCAATACTACGTTGCAAACGAGTAAGAAGAAACAACTGAACAGGTATCACCTGCTGATGATTGATGAATTCGGCCTAGGCGGCTTAACGGCGAACCAACGTGCTAACCTGCTGGAAATCATAAATGAGAGAACGCGCGAAGGAGGCAAAAGCGTGATCGTTACAAGCGTGTTTCCGGTAGATGTCTGGGCGAACTGTATCGGGGACGTGTCGTTTAGTGATTCCATTCTGGACAGGCTTATTCATCGAGCTTGGCGCCTGAATTTGGAAGGCCCGTCTATGCGAAGCCGAACAGAGTGCGGCGCACTGGAAGATCCCTATGGGAAGAAGCTGAAGCCTTAAGGAGGAAGGCTTTTAGGCAGGCATCTCTCGAACCTTGAGTTCTATCGGCTGTGACTCGGGGCGCGCTCCGCGCGGCCGAATGGCTATGACAGCCTGCGAGCACTCGCTCTGATTCCGAGGGATGCCCCAGCCTGTGCTCCGACCTGCCTACAGCCCATCGTTTACGAGATGAGCGGCAGGTCAAGCGCAGGCTGGGTGAGGGAGGTAGAAACCTCAAAAGCAAAGATGCTCTCTGAACACCCACGCTTGCCCAATCATCGGCATCGAAATTACTGTCCGAATATTTGAGAATTGGGGTGTCCGAAAGGATGAGAATCATCGTGCGAATAAATGGTAATTTTCATCGTGACTGCTGTGGAACCACACCAAGACGTTGCCGCCGGAAGAATGCTGCACGGCCAACCGGGTCTTTTGAGCTACACCGAGATGAGATCGGGGCATCTGCTCGAGTTTGTGCTCGACCTTGTCTTTCGCCAAAAATTCACGATTGCTTTACCGACAGCAATCGAAAGAACGCTTTGGGCTGCTTACTAGGAATCATCGACCGAATAAATGGATTTTTTCAATAGCTCTTTGAAGACGAGCTTGCTTGCCATTGATGATAAAGACGTTGTCATAAACGGATGTTTCCGAAAAACTAAGGTATGGGTAGAAAGCCAGATTTCGATGGTCGTATTTGTTAGTACCCATTCAACTCAGTCGAAAAAAACTATGAAGCGCTTGTGTATTTCTTAAGTATTTTGTACTTTAATGTTCTAAGTCTTTTTTCAAATGAGTACATAAACCTCGTTAAGCGCGGTACATAACAAAAAAGCAAATACCGCTTAAGTGTTTTTCTTGTAATATAATTTAGTTTGTATGCAACAATAGCGTCTTTTTTATACAAAGATATGTCATATGGAAGATCGTCGTTTTTTATCAAATTCAAAGTGACCTCTAAAAATTTACTGAAAACAATCATCTTTACGTCTTGTGATAAATGTCTTGATGAATCAAAACATGTTTTTCTGCCATTGGCTAATCGTTTATCAAAATTTTTTTGATGTGTTAAAGATTCGGATACACATCTGTAGTAATAGAGAATTTTAGGAATATATACAAAATTTGATACTGACTTGGCAACTTTCAGACAGAAGATTTCATCTTCAACTGCATTTTTGTCTTCTGTAAATCTTATATCTCTAATTGCTTCAACTTTGTACAGTTGTTTCCAGACCATCCCTCCGCAACTGTACGTTGATTCCCATTCTCCATAAGAAAAAATCATTTTTATGAAGTCTTTTTCAGAAAGAAATTTTTCTGGATAAAAATTTTTCTCCTCGCAGGTTTCATTGGTGCTAGCATATCCACAAATTGAAACATCGGCGTGATTCTTTATTAAACTACAAATATGAGTGCTCAAAAAGCAGGGGTCAATATAATCATCGCTGTCAACAAAAGCGATATAGCT
>ERZ791569.110-NODE-110-length-69166-cov-6.198015_pt1 | contig 69166 bp, 68 predicted proteins | sample MGYA00509973_ERZ791569 | MGnify/ENA primary metagenome ERZ791569 (study PRJEB30046, sample SAMN00791902) | human gut metagenome | study: EMG produced TPA metagenomics assembly of the A metagenome-wide association study of gut microbiota in type 2...
ATATTAATATCATCCACTATAAAAAAACAATTTTTTTGCTCAAGCAGATCTGATATATCTGTATATATATAATTATACTCAAATATTTTTTTATCTGGTTCATATACTATAATTGGCGTTTTATCTGATACATTTGATAATACAGTACGTATGTATTCCATATTGGACATTCCACATATTATAACAGTATTATAATATTCAATCTTTGGAAGTGTCTTAGCCCATATATCGCATGCATTTTTACACATCACAGTACTATTTAGATAAACTATTCCATTTTTAGTATTAACACCTATATTTCCACTGCCATCTATAATTATATCTTCATCATTATCAAGACAGTGATTATTAATACTTAAAAAATCGTTATATATTTGTACTTCTTTTTTTAATATGCTACTCTTGTTTTTTTCATAATTTTCTATGTCAACACTGTGATGTTTAACATATGAAGCTTTCATATATTCATTAATATCTTCTGTAGAATTATCAATAATCTTTTCAATATTAACAAGAACATCCGCTAAACCTATTACACTCTGTGCTTTAAAATTTTGTTGTAACTGATATATAATGTTATCATGTATACTTTTGTTCTCAATATACGAATATATGATTTGAGCATATTGTGGTATTTTTTTATATCCCTCTACATCATTCTGATATAATAAATCTCTTATTTCTTTTGTTATATCCAATATTTCCTTTTTTGTAGCCATAATTAATTATATTCCATTTTCTCTAAACTATAAAAAAAATAGGCTGGTCTTTTGAAAGACCAGCCTTCTAAAAGCTTATATATTACTGTATGAGTGAAAGAACACCCTGTGTCTGCTGATTAGCCTGTGCAAGCATAGACTGACCTGCCTGTGAAAGGATGTTATTCTTGCTGTATTCAACCATTTCACTAGCCATATCTGTATCACGGATACGTGATTCAGCTGACTGTGTATTCTCGCTTGTTGTATCAAGGTTGTTGATTGTATGCTCAAGTCTGTTCTGAAGAGCACCAAGTGTTGAACGCTGTGTTGATACCTTATCAATAGCTGCCTGAATTGCTTCCATAGCCTTACCAGCTGCTGAGAAGCTTGACATCTTGAGTGAATCAATACCAAGACAAGCTGTGTTCATCTTACCGATACTTACAGAAATCTTCTGTCCTGATAATGCACCAACCTGAAGATTCTTACCGCTGAAGCTTCCGTCTAAGAGGTTCATTGTGTTGAACTGTGTTGTAGACTGGATTCTGTTGATTTCTGACTGTAACTGGTCAATTTCAGCCTGGATAGCAGTTCTATCTGTTGATGTATTTGTATCATTAGCTGCCTGTGTTGCAAGCTCGTTCATTCTCTGTAAGATTGAATGTGTCTCATTAAGAGCACCTTCAGCTACCTGAATAAGTGAGATACCATCCTGTGCATTTGAAGAAGCTTTGTTAAGGCCTCTGATCTGGCTTCTCATCTTTTCTGAAATTGAAAGACCTGCTGCGTCATCACCTGCACGGTTAATCTTGTAACCTGATGATAACTTCTCTGTAGACTTAGATAATGAACTTGCTACACCATTCATCTGTCTGCTTGTGTTCATTGCTGATAAATTGTGCTGTACTACCATAATTGTTTCCTCCTTGAAATTACTGTGGCATCCTTGCCGCAAATATTATTTTTAGGTTATTTATTTAATAACCTGTTATATATTATATCGGAGATTCGTATTTAAACTTTACCCCAAAATATAATCTTTTTACTTTTTTTGGTCCATAAGATGCGGTTCAAAATTAAGTTTATTCATACTGTTATAATATGTACTTGCCGCCTGAGTATTCTTTTTTGCATTTGACACTTCTTTTTTCAGCATTGCAAATTTTTTTTCTGCAAGTACTTTATTTCTTGCTTCCTGTGCCTGAACCCTTACTGCAAGTTCTGTAACACTTTTTATTAATTCTTTGATAACTGATATTTCTAATTTGTATTCATCTTTATGTCCATCAAGAGTCTGCTTTACTCTTGCAAAAAGTGCATTAAAGCCATCATCCAATTTTTCTATTTTATCTATAAGTTCTGACTTTGCATCTATATTTTCACGAAAATTTTTATCATTAAATTCCGATTCCAACAATATACTGTTTTGTGTTTCATTTAAATCTATAATTTTCTCAAGTATATCTTTTTTCATAACCAGACTATCTGTCATCATCTGAACATAATTATCTGTTTCCATTTTTCACCGCCTTAATAAGCAGACCTATTTAACTTTAGCTTTAACCATAACTTCTTTCCATGTATCACGCATACCACGAAGTTCATCTAAAGCTCTCTCTAGAAGCTCCTTATCCTTTTTTATATTAGCCTCTATTAAAAGGTCATATATATATCTATATATTTTATCAAAATCTTCTGCAACCGGATACTTATGATTAAGAGTTGCCTGAAATTCTTCTATTATATTTTCCACTTTTACAATATTATTATGTGTTTTTTCCATATCATTCTGCTCTAAACCAATAATAGCTATATTGCAGAATTTTATAGCTCCTTCATATAAAAGAAGTGTTAACTCTGCTGGTGATGCAGTGAGAACTTTATTTCTGTTATACTCTGCATATGCCTGATTTGCCTGATTAAATGCCATCCCTTAGTAACCTGTACCTTTCTTTAAAGCACATATATCTGCATCTTATTTTATGCAGATATATGAACTAATTATTTTAAGAGAAATATCCTGAAAGTGAAGACTGTGTCTGATTAAGCTTAGCAAGTGCAGACTCCATCTTAGAGAATTTATTGTAATAATAATCTTCCCATGTACTAATTTCTGATTCCTTATCAGATATCTTTGTTGTATATGTTGAATATTCTGATGCCATCTGCTTATCATTATATATCGTATATATACTACTCATACTTGTTGATGCCATTCTCTTTGTCAAATCATTGTAAAGATTTGTCGATAATTTAGAGAAAAATGTAACAACAGTATCTGGGTCACTTGCAAGAGCTGCTCGTAACTTATCTTCATTTGACGATGATACAGAATCATCTGAATCACCATCTATATGGAATACACCTTTTTCATTAGTACTAGAACTGAAATATCCTTGAGTTTTTATACCAAAACTTGACAAAGAATATTTCTTGCCATTTACTTCTATAGATGATGACATAATCGTCTTCATAGCTGTCGATGTATTGCCAAGCGTTGAATCTTTTCTTAAAAGAGAATCTTTAATCTTCTTCTCCCACTCTTTGACTTCATCATCTGTCATTGCCTCTTTCTCATCGCTTGTAAGAGGTTCATAACCCTTGGAACTATCTGCATTGTAAGCTGTATCCATAGCTTTAATCAATTCATTATAATCTTTGAAGAAATCTTTAATCTGCTTATAGATACCATCTGTATCTGTATCTGTTGTAATTGATACTGTTTCATTGCCTGTAAGTGCTGTTGCCTGGATTGTAAGGCCATTAATTGAAAAATTATTGGTATTATTCTTAAATGTTGCACCATTTAATACAATCTCTGAATCGCTGCCTGTAATTCTTACCGCACCTGTTGAATCATCACCTGATGAGCTTACCATCTGCTTTGCAAATGCTACTTTTGCATCTATTGCAGCATCTGAGTCAGACTTAATCTTTGCATTATCTTTATCAACTTCCGCGACAATCTTATCATATGCTGATGTATCTGCATCATCTGCTGTTGCAGCAACTGCACTTCCGTCATCTTTTATTGTAACATATGAAGCTGTATCTTCCATTGTTTTTTTATTAGTCTCATATGTTGTAATATTATTATTTAACGCATCAATTGATTTCTTTTCAGCATTATATTCTGTAAGCTTGCCATCTTTTTCAAGCTTATCTGTATCATATACAAGATTGCCACTGCTATCTTTTACATCGTTGCCATCATCATCTTTTTTAACGTAATCTTTATATTTATCAGTAAAATCCGTCTGTTCTTTTGATAACTTTGCTTTTGCATTATCAATGCCTGCCCATGTATCGTCAGCATCTATAGTATCTACAACTTTTTTAGCTGCATTGTACTTATCTGCATAAGATTTTGCTCTGTCAGCATAATTGATTTTCTTGCTTTCATATGCAGACTGCCTGATTGCATCAAGCTCAGCCGTGCTATACTTAGCCCACTTTGTATATTCAGCCATATCAGCTGAAAGATTGCCCTTGCTGTCTTTTGTTGTATATATTCCCAAGCCTTTAAGTGTATTAAGACCATTTTCATTATTAGCAACTATTGAAAAATCATGGCTTTCACCTGACTTGGCTGCACTGATAAAAAATCTCTGGTTATCAGAATCAAAGTTCACATTAAGTCCAGATGCCTTTAACTGTGTAACAAAATTATTCACAGTCATATCATCTGTAATCTCTATATCTTTTATGCTACCATCTACGCTTACTGAAATCTTGCCATCTTTTATATCACCAATTCCAGTTACACTAGTAAGCTTAGAATCTCCTGTAAGCTTGGTTTTACTTCCATTTTCACCTTTAGCACTTATAACACCACCAGTCAGATATCCTGTCGCTGCAAGTTTGTTAACTTGAAGTGTCTGTGTTCCATTTACAGCCGATGAACTTGCTGTGACTTTAGCATATGAACTGTTTGAAACACTTGCTGTCTTTAAATTATAATTTTTTGACCATCTGAATGATGACAATTTCCCTGTGTAAAAGCTGTAAATACTTTTATTCATAGTCTTCCAGCTTTCCTGCTTCCATGAAAGTTTTGTCTGTGCTTTTACAAGGTTATCCTTCTGTAATGTATATGATGATACTAAGGCACTTACGAGTGATTCAGTATCAAGACCTGATGATAATCCTGATAATCTTATTGGCATATTATACTCCTATCTGCACCTCCGTGTGCTTAAACAATCATTGTATACTTATCTCTTCTCATCAACAAGAATTCCGGCTATCTCCCATGCTTTTTCAAGCATCTTAAGTGCCTTCTCAGACGGAATTTCTTTTATCACTTCATCTGTATCCCTGTCTTTAATTTTAATTGTTATTCTGTTAGTTGGCTCATTATAGCCGAATTCAGCTACAGTATTGCGGTTAATAATCTTATTAATCTCGCTCATGTCTTTCATTGTTGCAGCATTTTTTTCAGAATTGTCTGAAGTCTGATTATTACCTGTATTATCTGTCTGCTGACTTTTGACAACATCTGCCTGCTTATTCTGTGCAGTGTCAATTGCTTCAACATTAGTTACAGGTGCCGGCTGGCTTGCAGCTGTGTTTGCCTGATAACTCTGTGCTGCTGTAACTCTGCTTATTGATTCCATTCCCATCTTAAATCCACCTCCGTGTGATAAATAATATCATATTTTCCTATGTGCTACGTTGTATATCGGAAAAATGAGTTTTATAATTAACCCGTTTTTCTATTTTTTTGTAAACAACTCTTTGATATTTTTTATATCTACAGACTGTGCCGCCTCCTTGTTGGCATTCTGAATCTGCATATATACTTCTTTTCTATAGATTGGAACTGATTTTGGTGCTGATATACCGATTTTAACCTGGTCGCCTTTTATCTCGATTATAGTAATCTCTATGTCGTCATTGATAATAACTGCCTCATCTTTTTTTCTTGATAATGCCAGCATCCTACTCACCATCCTTCTGTTTTTTTGCATCAAGTATATCGTAAATAGGAAATCTAACCTGATAATCTTCATTACCGGCAATGAGCTGCGTTCCTTTCATTGTGTCCATATTTACTATTATCGGTGCTTTAAGATTGCATGTCATCTTTGTAAGGTCCGATGGAACTGTTATTGTGACATACACGGCAAGATATGCATTTTCTATATCTTCACCAAGTGATTTTATAAGTTCATCTTCCACTATAGGATCGTAATCTTCTTTTACAATTTCCGGTTTGATAATAGGAAGTGCAAGTGAAGGTTCTTCTGCTGACTGAAGCCACATTATTGTATTTTCTGATTCCTTTTCGGCATCAACAACTATCGTGAACTTTTTGAAATCTTCAAATCCTATTATTCCTTTTTCAAATGTTATTATTTTATCTTCTGTTGTATCAATTTCCCCAAACCATTTTGTCTGTATTTTCATGCTAAATCAAACCTTTCCTTAATTTTATAAGAAATCAAGCAATGTCTGCTGTATTACTTTGCTTGCCGCTGTAAGAGAAGCATTGTATACAAGCTGTGCTGCAGAATATCCAACCACAACTTCTTCAAGGTCAATATCTTCATTTTCTGATTTGAGATTTGTAAAGTTCGTTTTCTGTTCTGTAAGTCTGCTCTTTGTAAGATTAAGTCTTGTCATTCTGTTACCTGCATCTGCTTTTGCGAGCGATGCCTGTTCCTGATAACCCTGCATTGTACCGACACAATACTCAAAGCGGTTTTTCATCTCTTCTTTTGCAAGTTCATTCTGCTTTGTAAGACCTTCCTTTATAGAATTCAACTTGCTCTGTGAATCTTTATCACTGTAAATATCCTGTTTTAACATTCCCTCAACTTTTTCAAGCTGTGCTTCAATATCAATAACATTATTTACTGATGTAATCAAATCATCAATATCTCTTCCCAGATACATATTAAATACTTCGTTGGCTTCTGTATTAACTTTTAACTTCTGTGAGAAGTTGATATTATATTCAATATCTTCTGTTTTCTTTGTATATACAACACCTGCATTATCAGGATTGTTGTCAACACAGTCATAATACATTACAGGATTCAAATCACCTTTTGCAAAGTTATCTTTTCTGTATGTAAATGAAAATCCGTCAGAAGCATATAACTGCTTATATACATTTTCTCCAAGAAGAATCTCACCTGTCGCTGCATTAAATGCTGCCTCATCATCTCCCGGCTGATAATTGGAATCATTAACAACTGCTGCCGCAATTGTAGTTCCGTCATTTAACTTGATTTCAAATGTGCCTGCATCAGAAACTTTTGTATATCCGATTCTTACTCTGTGAACATCTGCAACATTAGGTGTTATAACATTTCCTGTCGCTGCATCTGTCTTAACATTAAGATTAAGAATATCATCATTAGAATAAGCATTTGTATATACTGTCTTTAATTCTATGTTTTCTCTTGTAAACTCCTGTGTTATTGTAAAATCAGCTTTAGCTGCTGTCTCATCTGACTGATATGTGAGCGGTGTATCTGTCATATAACCTGAAAAGAGATATCTTCCGGCATATTCAACATCACCTTCCGCATAGTATGCATCGCGAAGTTTATTAAGGCTCTCTGCCAGTGTACTTCTTTCTGAAGGTGAATATGAGTCTGTCGCACCCTGTTCACAATAAGCATAAAGGTCTGTTATTACTGATACAGCTTCGTCTACAGCACCCTCTGTTGTCTTGAGCCACGAATCAGCATCAGGAATATTTTTATTAAGATACTGTGTAACCTGTTCAAGGCTTGAACGAAGACGTAATGCTCTGATTGCGATTACAGGATCCTCAGACGGCTTATTGATTTTTTTCTGTGTAGAAAGCTGTGTTTCAAGCGTATTTACCTGTTTTTTATTTACCTGGATATTGGCCATCGTACTGTTGACCATCATCTGATTAGTTATTCTCATCTATGCCGCTTCCTTTCTTTTATATTCCAGTCTGATTGATAAGCTTGTCATAAATCTGGTTCATGACTGACATCATCTTTGAGTTAAGATTATAAGCCTGCTGGTACTTTATCATATCCATAGCTTCTTCATCTGTATCAACACCCATTATTGAAAGTCTCTGGTTATGTATGCTTGTCTTCAAATCAGTATAATTCTTATACAGATTAACAGCCTTCTGTGAATCAATTGACATATCACTGACAATACTTTCAAGGAAATACGAGCCTGTACCACCTGCAAATATCTTTTCACTCTGAAGCTTATTTAATTCTTCCATTATCTGTGCATCTGACTCACCGTCATTCTGCTCTTTTTTAATTGCAAGTAAATCAGCATTTTTAAGAAGTTCAGGATTAACTGTTATATTTCCTGCTGACATTACTGTTGTATTTGGCTGCGTTACAAATAATGAAATTCCCTTGCTGCTTCCATCAGACGTGTAACCTGACTTCATTATCTTATTAACTGCATCAGAGAAAATTTTTGCAAATTCATTGAGCTGTGCCTGATAATAAGGAACACCTTTATATGAAACTGTCTTATCTGCCGCCGGTGCTGTCGTAAGCACAAGATTGCCATCTGAATCAGTAACATTGTTACCATCATCATCAGTTTCTATATTTTCATGCTCACCATTATTACCATCTCTTATATCTATTAGACCTTTTAAATGTCCGCTTAAAGATGTGCTGTACATATCAAACTTCTGTCCTGAATTCCACTGTACATCATAAAGGCCTTCTGCGTCTGAGTAATTCTTTTTATCAGTTCTTGCAACCGTTTCAAGTGTATTATAGCTGTATGATGAAACTAATGTCTGTCCGTTGATTCTTACTGAAAAATTAGATACATTATTTCCCATATCTTCTTCTGATGTCTCAAGATTGACAATCTCCGAAAGTTCATCAATCATGGCATTTCTCTTATCACGCAAATCATTTGCATTACCATAATTTGCTTCAATCTGGTTAATCTGTCTGTTAAGTGCAGCTATATTTTTTGCATATGAATTAATCTGCTGGACAGCATCTTTTATCTCGTTATTTGCATCAGCCTGAACATTTCTTAAATTTGTTGTAAGTGTGTTAAAATAATCTGCAAGGCTCTTTGCATTATTGATAAGCTGGTTCTTAGCTGATGTATCTCCAGGTGTAATTGTAAGCTGGTTTACGGCAGAAAAGAAATTTTTGTATTCCTGTGAATATCCGTTGAGTGTAAACTCATCAAGATAATCTTCAATCTGTCCCATATAACTTTCTTTTACTGAATACTGACCGTAATTTGCCATATTATTACGGTATTTTACATCATAGTAACTGTCTCGTATCTGGCTTATTTCTGTAACAACAACACCGGAACCGATAGCACCGTATGTTGTATGTGTTCTTAAAGCATCCGCTGCCTGTGTACCTGCCTGCTGTCTTGTGTATCCTTTTGTATTAATATTAGATACATTGTGGCCTGTTATTGTTAATGACGTATTTGCCGCCTGTAATCCTGAATATGCGATTGTTAATCCAAAAAATGTTGATGCCATATTCTCACTTTTTCCTTTCCGCCATTATCATGAACCAAGTGCTGTAACTATATGTTCAAGCATCTCGCTTATTACATTGACATATCTTGATGAGGCATTGTATGCCTGCTGGTATTTTATCATTTTTTCAAGTTCTTCATCTGATGCAACGCCTTCTGACTGAAGTCTCTGGTCATCGTATCCGTCAACCATTGTCTGCTGGTGGTCTACATAATTATAAAGAACTTTTCCCACTGTCGAGAATTCTCCGATAAAGTTATTGTAATATGTGCTGAAATTGCCAACAGCATACATCTGCGGATTTATTGATGCAAAATCACCGTTCCATGCATCAATAAGTTCCTGACCCTTAGCCATATCTTCTTTTCCCTGAAGCGTTGTCATTGGAATCTTTGCTATATCCTGTTCTGCAACAGAATTCATAATTATATTTCCAAGCTTATATTCTGAACGGTCGCCTTTTTCATTCTGGTTATTATGAACATACATGTCATTACCATTGGCATCTTTCATCTTTATATAACGCTTTGTATTAAGTCTTCCAAAGATTTCTGTGCCGACTGTCTTATCTTCATCCATGCCATAATCTGTCTTATCCATGTCAAGCACAGTATAATTGTATGATGTTACGCCAGCCTTATTTTTTAAATCTTTATCAGTATAAAGAGGCTCTGATGATTCGTAGCTGTATGTTCCGTCGCCGTTATCAAAACCTTTTACTTCATTTTTATATTTATCATATAAAACAGCATCTGAAACAGTATAACTGTAGCTGTTTGGCATAATTTCGTTGCCATTTTCATCTGTCAAAGCTGATTTAAGCTTCATGTCTTTCTCTGGGCAAAGAACATCATTTATCTTTGTCACAATACCATTCATAAGCTTATCAACACCTGCAAGAGCACTAAGGATAACCGATGGTTCTATGTACTTATTATAATATTCCTGCTTCTCATGATATTTTGCATAATCTTTATCATAGGCTGCTTTTCCATCCACTGTTGTAAGATCATAATCAGCTTTATCAGGTTTTACCGGTATATCTGTATAGTCCACTTCAATGCTTCCTCTTGCAAGAAGTGTGCCTTTAAGTCCGCCCTTATCTTTATCTGTCAATGCCGAATACAATTCTGTCTCCGGATATACGTCTCTTTCAAATGCCGGCCATGTCGGAATAAGTAATGTCGAATCATCATTCGTTCTTGATGACATCTGCGTATATGACGACATTGTCACAAATGGAACTCCACCAGCATTTACATATATCTCTCCGCCCTGCACTTCGTAATATGAAATATCAATATACTCACTGAGTTCATCAAGTGCTTTATCTCTCTGGTCTCTCAAATCGTTGGCATTCTCAACACCTGTACCTTCAATCTTTGCAATCTGCTTATTCAGTGAAAAAATCTTTTCACCATAAGCATTGATTTTGTTAATTGCATTGGCAACATCTATGTTAAGAGTTTCCTGATAATCTTTAAGTCCTGAATAAATTGCATCAGACCTTGTCACAAGTGCTGACGCATTCTGTATGAGTGAAGAACGCTTTACAGTACTTGCTGGTTCTTTACTAAGTTCATTAATTGCCGTATACAGATTGTTCAATGCGTCCTGAAATGTTACGCCCTGAAGTTCTCCAAACTGGTCTTCAACTTCTTCAATAGCCTTGTACTGGTTTGAGTAATAACCAAGCCGGCCGTTTTCTGTCCGATATGCTTTATCTATAAATTCGTCTCTTATTCTTCTGATTTCGCTTATCCCAACACCAAGTCCGTATACAGATGCTGAAGGTGAAGCATAGCTTCCACCGATTCTAAGATAGTGTGTATCCCTGAATGCAATCTGCTGTCTTGTATAACCATCTGTATTGATATTAGAAAGGTTGTGTGCCGTTGTATTTAATGCTGTCTGTGCTGATTTTAGGCCTGATGCACCAACAAACAGACTCGCCATTCCATTAGCCATAAATATCCTCCTGCCGGTATTGCTTATCCGTAAGCCGGGCATATACTCATCCGTGAGTATATAGAACTGCGGTATCCGCCAAATTCTCATTCTTATACAAGTAATGACTCTGGCTTACTGCCCGCATAAATTAAGAAAGCTGCAAAGCAGCTTTTGAAATAATCTTTATAAATTTATATTAATCCGTTACTGCTTGGCGTCAAATCCTCCTGCCGTAGGATATGAATTATTCTGCTCGTAAGCACCTTTACTATAATTACCCGTCTGTGGTGCAACCTTTGAATTCTTTGCAAGATTAAGCTCAAATTCAATCATATCCATCGACTCCTGCAATAACATCTTATTATTCTCATTAACTTTCATCAACTGATCAAGTGTTCTTTTCAGTTTCATATGAACATCCGTAAGAGCTTTTGCATCTTTGGGCTGTCCTGACAACATATCTGCAATATTCTCAATCTTTATTCCTTTTCTAGGAATATTAAGGACATTGCATATATCTCCCACATTCTCATCCCTGAAAGCATCAAGTTTATTAATCTTATCAATGCTTCTTTGCTCAAGTCCAAGAATTTCCTGTAATCTTTCAACATTGCCATTAACAATGGCGGTGGTCTTTTCTTCGGAAAGCTTCAAAAGGCCCTGATATTCTGTATTTTCTTTATCCAACACATCTATAAGTGTCTCTATCAAACTCGCCATCTAATTCCACCGCCTAAAATACTAATGTTTCTGCATCTGCAATTATCTTATCAGCCACATCTTCCGAACTGACATTATATGTTCTGTTTGCAAACTGTGCCCTGAGGGCTTCTACTTTATCCATCCGGACATCTTCTGCCGCATTAACTGCTGACTTTGCTGTCTGATAGCTTTTAGCCGCATTTGAAATTTCAAGTTTATCACTGAACTCAGAACTGCCTGATGTTTTCTTAGCAGTATTCACTTTTGTGCTTGACTTGTAAATCCGGCTTACCGCATTATATGCATCTATACGCATGCTAACCGCCTCTCTTTCTTTTATCTTATGTGAAATGTATCGGCGTTTATTTTATTTTTCTTAACAGCAAAAATTAACTTTTTAAATTACGTTTTTATTTTCTGTCAAGATAACGCATTCTCGCTCTTGAGTTCTTATCTTTTTCATCATCTTCTTCGTAATTTATGGCATACATGCTGCCAAGCTGGTTTGCAAGCGTGTTCTTACAAGCCTCGCAATATCTTCCAGATTTTATTGTCTTTCCACAATTTTCACATGGAATACCTATTGGGGAATCATCTGCAAAGCAGAGTCTCTCTTCACGAACCCACTTTTCAAGCTGTCTTACACTCACATCGCAGTCTTCTGAAATCTGATTCATCGTTGCTGAATGGTTTTCCTCTATATAGTCCTTTACAATATCAAACTTTTCCTCTAACTTTCTTACGCAGTCAGGGCAGAGATTCCTATATGAACCACCGATATAGTTATATAATCTTCCGCATCCTCTACAATTTCTTACATCCATAATTTTCCTCCTGTTCCGGCATCACGCCAAACCGCTGTTATTTTACCGGAAATATCCTATACCAGATATTGCATATCGCAACATTACCTCTCAGGACATTCCTCTTCCAATACAAAGGCATGCACCATATACCTTTTCTACCCCGTATTTTTTTAATACCGCAGCACACGCATCAAGCGTTGCACCTGTAGTATATATATCGTCTACCAATAGTATTTTCTTATATTTTACAACATTTTTGTCCGCAATAAAAGCATTTTCAAGATTTTTACTCCTGTCATGTCCCGAAACTTCTTTCATTGGAACTGTATTTTTATTTCTTTTAAGAAACCGTGTGTTAACCGGGACATGTATAATTTTTCCAAGTTCACACGCAATAATTTCTGCCTGATTGTACCCTCTTACACGCTGTTTTTTTGCATACATAGGAACAGGAACAATCACATCAGGCGACCATATTTTTATAAGCATTCCCAGCTTGTCAGCCATCTGCACGGCATACCACTTTCCATATTCCCGGCATCCTTTATATTTAAACCTGTATATTGACTGCTTTAATCCGTCTGAATACGAAAAAACAGCCGCCGATCTGTCAAATATATGTTTTGTCTTTGCACAGTCGTGGCAGTATTCTTTGTCATCAACATCTAATGGTTTTCCACATTTCAGGCAGCTTTCATCGCCGATATACACAATTTTTTTAACACACCCCCTGCATATTCCCTGTTGTCTTAATCCCGCCGGCAACGGTGTCCCACATATGGGACACGCTGGCGGATATATGAAGTCCAGTGCTTTTCCACAAAATTTTTCCAGAATATTTATGCTTTTACCCCTTTCATTTAAACCGCATTATCCAATTCATATATTTCTTTTATTCTTTCATCTAAAGACGAATAACGTCTCTGTTCAGACTCATTTTGTGCCATCTGATGAAAGCAGTTTTCATTTCCAACCATACATACACATTTTCTTGCCCTTGTAACCGCTGTATACAAAAGATTTTTGTTCATAAGCATCCTTGGGCCGGGATACATCGGAATAACAACCGCTGGATATTCACTTCCCTGCGATTTATGTACCGTAATTGCATATGCAAGTTCCAACTCTTCAAGCTGTTTAAAATCATATTTCACAATACGCTCATCATCAAACTTTACAGTCATCTGCTCCATGAATGTATTAATCTCTGTAATTATTCCTGTATCACCGTTAAATACTCCGCTTCCGGCATCGTATGTCACTCCGTATTTACTCTTCTTTTCCCATTCCGTCTGGTAATTATTTTTAATCTGCATAACTTTATCTCCCTCACGGAATGTGACTTCGCCATACACTTTTTCCTGTTTTCCTGCCTGTGGCGGATTGAGATACTCCTGCATGATTTTATTTAGTCTTAATGAACCTGTTGCAGATTTTTTAGATGGCGTAAGTATCTGTATTTCATTAATTCCCGCACCGACATAATCCGGCAGTTTTTTCTTTACGAGCGTACATATTGCAGCTATTATCTCATCAGGTGTTTCGCGTCTTACAAAAAGAAAATCTTTACTGTATTTATTAAGAACGACCGGCTCACCTTTATTTATTTTATGTGCATTTATAACTATTTCACTCTCGGCTGCCTGTCGGAAAATCTTTTCAAGCCTTACAACCGGAAAACATCCTGATGCTATTATATCTTTTAATACATTTCCGGCACCGACACTCGGCAGCTGGTCGGTATCACCAACAAGAATAAGTCTTGTTCCTACCGCCACTGCCTTTAAAAGCGAATTCATTATGCTTATATCAACCATTGACATTTCATCGACTATAATAGCATCTGTCTCAAGCGGATTTTCTTCATTTCTGTCAAAATTAGTTGCAAATGAACTCCCATTGGAATCTTCCTGCGGTCTTCCGCTTATCTCAAGCAGTCTGTGTATTGTCTGGGCTTCCATTCCACAGGTTTCACTCATTCTTTTGGCTGCCCTTCCTGTCGGTGCTGCAAGCCTTATATCAAGCCCTTCCATCTGGAAATATCGGATTATGGTATTTATTGTTGTTGTTTTTCCGGTTCCCGGACCACCTGTTATAACGACAAGGCCATTTTGAACAGTCTTTTTCACTGCCTCTTTTTGAATTTCATCAAGCTCAATATTAAGACGCTGTTCAATTTTTTCAATTGATTCTTCCATTTCCTCATCGTTACATGAATAGCTTATATCCAAATCGCACAGTTTTCTTGCAACAGACGTTTCCATATAATAATAAATCGCAGCGTATACAAGCTTTCTGTCGCCACTCTGTTTTACAACAACTTTTTTATCTACCGCAAGGTCCATTATATAACTTTCCATATTATCAAACTCTATCAAAAGAAGCGATTTGACATAGCTTTCAAGCTCATCCAATGGAAGATATACATGTCCCTGCCCTGCTGCCTGACATAAAACGTAAAAAATTCCGCTTTTAATTCTAAATGCCGAATCCACTTTTATTCCGGCTTTTGCTGCTATTTCATCTGCAATTTTAAAGCCTATACCATCAATATCATCAGCAAGACGGTAAGGATTTTCTTTTAGAATTGTATATATGTTTTGTCCGTATTTTGTGTAAATTTTGTTAGCCAACTTCATGCTTATGCCAAACTCCTGCATAAACATCATTGCACGACGCACATCTCTTTTGTCCATAAGCTGTGCGGCAATATCCATTGCCTTTTTGATGCTGATTCCTTTAATCTCAGCAAGACGTTCCGGTTCTTCTTCCATAATGCGGAATGTATCATCTCCGAGTTTATTCACAATATTTTCGGCCATTTTTTCGCCAATGCCTTTAATCGCACCGGAACTAAGATAACGCTTCACCGATTTTGCATCGTCAGGCGCCCTGAATTCATATGATTTTATTTTAAATTGCATGTAATACACGGGATGTTTGACAAATTCACCCTGTGCGGCTATAAATTCACCTGCACTGATGTAACTTAATACACCAACGCAGGTTACTTCTTCACCATTATATGTAATATCAAACACCGTATATCCGTTATCTTCATTGCGGAAAATAATATTTTCAACAAATCCCTCAACGTATTTTACAGCTTCATATTCCAAAATAATTATACCTCACTAACTCCGTAGTTTCTCTTCATCTGTTCGTAAAGCTGCTGTGCAAGTCCAAGACCTTTTCCACCATTAGACTCTGTCATCTTGTCAGCTACCTGCTGAACTATCTCATCACCAAAATAACTTGAAAGTGTACTCATTCCCGAATCAGAATTATCAGTCATTCCAAAAAGTGACGAATACAGATTACTATCATCCGTATCACCGTCAACTTTTGTCATCTTTACCATTGACTTTAACATCTGTTCTAAGAAATAACTCTCGAAATCTTTGCAGACTTCCATGAGCTCATCATCTGTTGCTTTTGACAAATCTTTATTATTTATTTTATCTTCAAGTGAATTACCTGTACCGGATGCATATGTTCCATTAGTATAAATGGAATTAACATTACTGATAATATTATCCATAATAATTCTCCCTGCTGCTTATTATCTCTTTAAGTTGTTTGCCTGCTCCATCATTGTATCAGATGTTGTAATAGCCTTTGAACAAAGCTCATAAGCCCTCTGTGCTGTTATAAGATTAACCATCTCTGTAGCAACATTAACATTAGAGCTTTCTAGATAGCCCTGCTTTAATTTACTCTTGCTTACAACCCCATCCTCTTCATTGATTGCTGTGCCTGATGCATCACTTTCTGCAAGATATGAATTACCAACCTTTGTAAGTCCTGAAGGATTAGGGAACTGATATAATCCAATCTTTATTCCAATAGGCTGTGCATTGTTAGATTCGTCAGGATAACATATATTACCATCTCCATCAACTGTAATCTTAGTTGACTGATACTGTGGGTCAAGAACAATAGGCTGTCCTTCTGAACTAAGAACCGGATAACCTTCTGCAGTACAAAGAACCGTTCCCTCAGTATCTACCGATAAGAAGAAATTACCATTTCTTGTATAATATACATTTCCATCAATATTTTCTATTGCAAAAAATCCCATTCCGTTTATAAGGAAATCTGTTGTACCATCCGTTGCATTTGCTGAACCCTGTGTGTAATGTGATGTTATTGATGATATTCTTGAACCAAGTCCAACCTGTGCACTTACCGGCTTATTTTCTCCATTAGCAGAAGTTGTCTTAGCCTGTAAATCCTGATATAAAAGTGACTTGAATTCAGCACTCTGTGACTTATATCCTATTGTATTAACATTTGCAAGGTTGTTTGCAATTACATCAACATTTGTCTGCTGTGCCATCATTCCTGATGCAGCTGAATATAATGATCTTACCATTCTGTCTGCCTTTCATCTAAACTTATAACTCAGAAATTGATACCATCTTACTCATCATCTCATCCATGGCATTGATGACCTTCTGACCGCTCTCATACTCTCTTGCGATACTAATCATCTCAACCATCTCTGAAACAACATTGATATTAGATGCTTCTTTAAATCCCTGATTAACTGTTGCAGTAACCTCATCTGTCTGTGTTGCACCATCTACGGCACGATAAAGATTCTCACCATACATTTCAAGATAATTATAATCTTCAAAATCTGTAAGAAGAAATGAATCTACATACTCATTATCAGCATATATCTCTCCTGTAGGTTCTACTGCTATATTAGTTGCATCTGTCGGAAGAACAATCGGCTCACCGCTCTCTCCCAACACATAATCACCATCCTTGGTAACCAGATAACCATCTGCGTTCATCTGAAAAGACCCATCCCTGGTATACATCGTTGATGTCTCCCCGGCTTTGTTTGTAAAGGAAATCGTAAAGAATCCCTTTCCTGACAATGCAAAATCGTATGTATTATCTGTTGTAACAAAAGAACCCTGCTCCCAATTACGATACGTTTCACCGATTTTTGCTCCAAGCGAAAGCTTGCCGATATTCTGATTTACATGACCCACTGTCGCATCTTTAATCTTAATGCCATAAACAGCATCAAAAGACTGCGTTGTGCATCCTTCCTTTTTATATCCTGTCGTTGTAGCATTCGCCAGATTGTTGGATACAACATCAAGTCTGTGCTGGCTGTTTACCATTCCTGTATAGGCAGTATATAAGCCTCTTACCATAACCTGACCTCCATACTGATATTTTTAGTTCTCATCTCTGTAACCGGCAAGGAATTCTATGAACTTACCTGTACCGATTGCAACTGCTGTCATTGGATCCTCAGCAGTAACTGTATTAATACCTGTCTTTGCCTCAATTAAATCTTCAAGTCCTGAAAGAAGACTTCCACCGCCTGTAAGAACAATTCCTCTGTCGGCTATATCTGATGCAAGTTCCGGAGGTGTCTTTTCAAGGACACTGTGAACTGCTTCAACAATCTGTGAAGTTGCCTCTCTCAATGCTTCTTCTGTCTCTTCTGATGTCACTTCTACTGTCTTAGGAAGACCTGTTACAAGATTACGTCCTCTAACATTCATAGTTGTAACTTCTGCTCTTGGGTATGCTGAACCAATCTTTATCTTAATATCTTCGGCTGTTCTCTCACCGATAAGAAGATTGTGTTTCTTTCTCATGTATCTTACAAGTGCTTCATCAAAATCATCACCTGCAATCTTAATAGATGTACTTACAACAGTACCTCCGAGTGAGATAACTGCTATATCTGTAGTACCGCCACCGATATCAACAATCATATTACCACATGGTCTTGAAATATCAATTCCGGCACCGATTGCTGCTGCTATCGGCTCTTCAATAATTGCAACTTCTCTTGCTCCTGCCTGAAGTGTTGCATCCTCAACGGCTTTCTTTTCAACCTCAGTTACACCTGAAGGTACGCAAACACTGATTCTAGGCTTCTTTAACATTCTTCTGCCTATAGCTTTCTGAATAAAATACTTGAGCATCTTCTCTGTTACTGTATAATCTGAAATAACACCCTGACGAAGAGGTCTTACGGCAACAATATTACCTGGTGTACGTCCAAGCATGAGACGTGCCTCTTCACCAATGGCCTTTATCTTATTAGTATCTCTGTCAAAAGCAACAACTGAAGGTTCCTTTAACACAACACCTTTTCCTTTTATATAAACCAGAATACTGGCTGTTCCCAAATCAATTCCTATATCTGTTGACAGCATGAAATTACTCCTTTCACTTTGTACTAAGCTGTTCAATATCCAATCATCCATAAATCTTCCGGCACAAACCACTGCCAAAGTACAACGCAATAAAGATTTTATGCCTAAATATCATTATATACAATAAAAAAAAAATTTAAAAGACTTATTTTAAATAAATTTATAATTTTTTTTAATATCTTTACTGTTTTTTAGTGCTTACATACTTCTTAATCTCTTCAAACGCCTCGCCAAACCTCTTAGATGAAGCAGATGGGAAGCTCTTTAAAAGTGATTTGTGAAGTTTACCGGCTTTCTCCTTTGCAGCGTCAAGTTCAAGACGAAGTCTTTCAACTTTCTGCTCCTGATTAGAAAAATATTCTATCTGCTTTGCAGTTGCCTTTTCCGTAAATGCTTCTTTTGCTTCCGCAAGTCTTTCTGATATTTCTGAAAGTTCTTTCTTTATCATAGACTCATAAGCAAGAAGCTTCTGGTAATCAAGTGCTTTCTTAAATGCAAATACTGTATCGGTCGCAGCAATCACAATTATAACCAGCAAAACTGCCGTAAGAATTCTTATGTCAAGTGAATCAATAAATTCTGCTATAGGCACATGGATTACCATAACAAGCACAACTGACAAAAATCCCCAGAAAAGCGATGATTTCAGGCATATATATCCATGAATGTTAAACTTTTTGTCACTGTAATCCCAATATTTCATATTAAATATAGCTTCCATTGCGGCACCTGTTACGTATTCAAGTGCAGTAGCCGCAATCATGCCGCATATATATACAAGAACTGCATTATCAGCAACCATCAGTGTCGAAATTATAATTGTCAAAGCCCCAAAACCATATAATGGAAGCATAGGACCTTTTAAAAATCCTCTGTTTGTAAGCTTTCTTTTGCTCACAGAAACTATAGTTGATTCAATGCACCACCCGAGAAAGCTGTATATAAAAAAGAATGCCAGCCATCTCTCAATTGTATAATACCCTTCCATCAAAATCTCCTTAAATAAACTGATAAGAGCCGGATGCAGGAAGTCTGTCCCACATCCGGCTCTTATTATTATACATTACCGTAATGTTATTTTACAATTGTTTTTATAAATATTTTTTTAATAATTCTGCTTTATCTGTCTTTTCCCATGGAAGATCAAGATCCGGACGTCCAAAATGGCCATAAGCTGCAGTCTGCTTGTAGATAGGACGTCTTAAATCAAGCATCTTGATAATTCCTGCCGGTCTTAAATCAAAGTTTTCTCTGATAAGCTCAACAATCTTATCTTCTGAAAGCTTGCCGGTTCCAAATGTATCAACCATGATTGATGTAGGATGTGCAACACCAATTGCATATGAGAGCTGGATTTCGCATCTGTCAGCTATTCCTGCTGCAACGATATTCTTTGCAACATAACGTGCTGCATAAGCTGCCGAACGGTCAACCTTTGTGCAGTCCTTTCCTGAGAAAGCTCCGCCGCCGTGTCTTGCAACACCGCCGTAAGTATCAACGATAATCTTACGTCCTGTAAGACCGCTGTCGCCGTTAGGTCCGCCGATTACGAATCTTCCTGTAGGATTAATGAAAATCTTTGTATTTTCGTCTATCATTGCAGGATCAACAACCGCATCAATTACATATTTCTTGATATCTTCATGAATCTGTTCCTGTGAAATTTCAGGTGCATGCTGTGAAGAAACAACAATAGCATCAAGCTTGACTGGTTTGTTATTTTCATCATATTCTACAGTAACCTGTGTCTTTCCGTCAGGTCTTAAATATGAAAGAGGTCCGTTCTTTCTTACAGCTGTAAGCTGTCTTGCAAGTTTCTGTGCAAGTGCAGCTGAATATGGCATATATTCCGGTGTCTCATTAGTTGCATAACCAAACATCATACCCTGGTCACCGGCACCGATTGCATCAATCGCAGCGTCATCTTCTTCACCATTTTTTGCTTCAAGTGCTTTATCAACACCCATTGCAATATCTGCAGACTGCTTGTCAAGTGCAACCATAACTGCACATGTATTTCCGTCAAATCCCTTTTCTGAGCTGTCATATCCGATTGTTGTAACTGTGTTACGTACAATCTGAGGAATGTCAATATTTGCCTTTGTTGTAATCTCACCCATAACCATTACAAATCCTGTATTTGTAAGTGTCTCGCAGGCTACTCTTGAATATGGGTCCTGCTCATATAAAGCATCAAGTATTGCATCTGATACCTGGTCACAGATTTTATCAGGATGTCCTTCAGTAACAGATTCTGATGTAAATAATCTTCTTTCCATAATAATTCCTTTCTTCATAAAAATTAATTGTATATGTGGTTACATTAATTAAAACATAACGAAAAAAAAGAGCCCTCGTAAAAGGACCCGCAATCATCAAGACTCGAAATCCTCTTATTGTTCGAACTTCCGGTATAATCCGGATATCTTCGCTCAGGTTGGCACCTTCCTTGCAACAGTTCAATCATCAAATCACTGCCATTGCCTACGGGGTTGCCGGGCTTCACAGACCCTATGTGTCTCCGCCACTCTAAATAAGGGATGTAATATCATAAAGCATACCGCTACATGATACTCACTCGTTATATTTTTATATCAAATGAATATTACACAATTAATACTTACTAGTCAAGTGTTTTCACCGAAATATATTTTATTTTATTTTATAAAATTGACAATTTGCCCCATTTTTTCTATAATAAAATCATATTCAAATGACGATATTATTTTATATCTAAACGGGAGTATTTTAATTATGTCAGATAATAATTCATCATCTAATAACATACATACAAAGACAGTGTTTATTTTTGATGCCGATGACGGAATGACTCTTTCTAAAGATGTCCTTAACAGCGATGGCTCTCTTATTGCTGCATCAGGCACAAAGCTTGATATGGATATGATTGCAAAGATTTCTGCAAACCACATTCTTGAAATTGAGATTATTGATAAAGATTACACCGAACCTGTAAGACCTGTCGAGAATGACAATTCTACATATTACGAAAAGGTAAGAAACAGTAAAGAATTCAAAGCTTTCTGTAAAGAATACAATGAAGGAATTTCTGATTTAAAATCACAGTTAAATGATATTGTAAACCGTAATGCAGATGTTGACGTGGATGAACTTCTTACTTATCCCCTTTCTCTCATGAATACATATTCAAACAAACTTCAGATGTTTGATATGCTGCACAGTTTACGCCAGTTTGATGACCTTACTTATGCCCATAGCGTAAATGTTGCACTTGTTGCATCTATTATAGGTGAATGGCTCGGTTATTCCGAAGAAGATGTGCATGTTCTTACACTGTGTGGTCTTTTGCATGATATAGGCAAAGTCCGTATTCCTAGGAAAATTCTTGAAAAACCAGGCAAGCTTACACCTACTGAATTTGAGGTTATGAAAGCCCATGTAAACGAAGGTTATGATATTATAAAAGATAAAGATATCGACTCAAGAGTTAAAGAAGCGTGTCTGCTTCATCATGAAAAATGTGATGGTACAGGCTATCCTTTTGGACTTACAAGCGAAAAGATTCCTGATTTTGCAAAAATAATTGCAATTGCCGACATTTATGACGCAATGACATCAGACAGAGTTTACAGAAGTGCTGTATGTCCTTTTACAGTTATACATCTTATGGAACAAGAGTGTTTTTCAACACTTGATCCTAAGTTTGCACTTCCATTCTTTAAAAATGTTGCATCATCATACATTCACAACAATGTCAAACTTTCAAATGGCGAGACAGGTGAAGTTGTACTCATTAACGACAGAAGTTTAAGCAGACCGGTTATACGTTGCAAAGATAAATTTATTGATTTATCTGCAGCACCTGATTTAACTATAACATCCATTCTTTAATCTATATTTTCAAAACGCTTTGAGGTCATATTTGTCTTAATTATTGAATATGATATACAAACAAATATGCAGGGGTTTTGATTGAAAGGTTATATCGAAGAACGGGCTATAAAAACTGCTGAATATATTATCGAAACAAAAGCTACCGTCCGTCAGACGGCAAGAAAATTCGGTGTCAGCAAAAGCACTGTTCACAAAGATGTCACTTCAAGATTAGCACGTATTAATCCCTCACTTGCAAGTGAGGCAAGAAAGGTTCTTGACATTAACAAACAGGAACGACACATACGAGGTGGTCTTGCAACCAAAGAAAAATATCTTCATGAACACAATTTACATACGTCAAAAAATATTTGATTTTTTAATAATAGAGACAGCCATTATATAAGCCATAAATTTATCTGCTTATATATGGTTGTCTTTTTATATAACAGCTCATAATATTTATGATATTATTTCTTGACTTTTTTATTTGCAGTGAACTATAATCTTCTTTGTGGGATTTTTCCGCATATTTATTTTTAATATTATTTTATGAAAACGAGGTGAGATCATGACTGACGACAGTTACGGGCGAAGTAGCATCATTGTCTGCAAAAATCAGAAGAATTCATATAAGAATATAGATTTTAAACCCGGCACTTTTGTCATGGCGGGTCTCATTTTAAGTCTATAGATTTCTTCATTTCTAAATATGAAAAACTTTCATAAATCCGGTTATCTGCATCGGATTTTTTTCTCCTGCTTTTTCTGGCAATGATTTTCATGTCCGGTCGCTACAGACTATTTCTAACTGAATATGAAAGGAGATTGTGATGGAAGAAAAAGACATCGTAAACACAACTGCTGAGGAACTTTCTTCAGCAAAACCTGACTACGAAAAGGAAATCGCTTCTATTATCAGAAGCAACGCATCCCCTGCACAGATTAAAGACAAGCTGCTTGATTATCATGAAAATGATATTGCCGCTGCACTTGACAGCATGAGCATATCAGAAAGACAGAGATTATACAGGCTGCTTAATATTGACGAGCTTTCAGATATATTTGAATATGTTGACGAAGACAATATTCCGACATATTTCAAGGAGCTCGATATCAAGAAGAAAGCTGCTGTTGTATCCGAAATGGACGCTGACAAAGCAGTTTTTGTTCTCCAGCACCTTGATAAAAAAACACGCGATGATTTAATCGAGCTTATAGGTAATGATGCAAGACGTGACATTGCTCTTATCTCTTCATTTGACGATGACCAGATAGGCAGCAAAATGACAACAAATTTCGTTTTAATCCACTCTACACTTACAATTAAACAGGCTATGCGTGAGCTTGTAAATCAGGCCGCCGAAAATGATAATATTTCTACAATCTATGTTGAAGATGAAAATGATGTTTTCTGTGGTGCCATAAGCCTTAATGAGCTTATCATCGCCAGAGCTGATATGCCGCTCTCAGATTTAATTGTAACGTCATATCCTTTCGTCTATGCCAAAGAAGATATTGACGATTGTATCGAATGGATTAAAGATTACTCAGAGGATTCTATTCCTGCACTCGATGAAAATAACAGGCTTTTAGGAGTTATAACCGCACAGGATATTGTTAAAGTCGTTGATGATGAAATGGGTGAAGATTACGCCATGCTTGCCGGTCTTACTTCTGAAGAGGACTTGCATGAGCCGCTAAAACAGAGTATCAAAAAACGTCTGCCATGGCTGATTATACTTCTCGGTCTCGGACTTGTTGTTTCATCTGTTGTAGGAATGTTTGAAACTGTAGTTGCCCAGCTTACTATTGTTATGTGTTTCCAGTCACTTATACTTGATATGGCCGGAAATGTAGGTACGCAGTCACTCGCTGTTACTATCCGTGTTCTCATGGATGAAGATCTGACTGCCAGACAAAAATTCGGACTTGTGTTTAAAGAAGGCCGCGTTGGTCTTATCAACGGACTGATTCTCGGCATATTATCACTTGTATGCATTGGCAGCTATATCCACTTTTTTAAGGGTGCATCAATACTGTTTTCATTCAGCATCTCACTCTGTATCGGTGCTGCACTTATGCTTGCAATGCTTATATCAAGCCTTGTGGGAACACTTATACCTATGTTTTTCAAAAAAATCCATATCGACCCGGCAGTTGCTTCAGGTCCGCTTATCACAACAGTAAACGACCTTGTTGCCGTCGTGACATACTATGGACTCGCATGGATTTTCTTAATAGAAATCATGCATTTTTAAATATACATCTGCACAAAATATGCCATCTGTAGCATTGATATGCAAAGCTTACAAAAAGCTTCGCTGTCCGTGAGAATTGCTTTATTCACGGATGCGAAGCTTTTTATTTTTTCTTTATGCTGTTTTTCCTGCTCTCTCAAGTCGTTTTTTACAATACATAAATGCCGGGAACAGGAATATGTCCGCTGCAATCCATGCGAGCGGATTTGCAAGACACGCACCGCTATATCCCATAACCGGAACCAGCATAACTGCCGCAAATGTTCTTGCCGCCATCTCAAACACTCCCGCAAGTATTGCAAACGTTGAAAATCCCATACCCTGTATGCAAAATCTTATTACATTGACAAATGTAAGCGGTATATAGAACAATGCCGAATATACAATAAACTGATGTGTCAGTCTTATTATCTCTGTCTCTGATGCTGCCACAAACAGAAGTGCAATGTAACTTGCAAAGAAATATAAAAGAACAAATGCAACAATGCTGTATATAATTCCTATTATTCCCGCAGCCTTAATTCCCTTTCCAAGACGCTCCGTTTTGCCGGCTCCTACGTTCTGACCGCCATATGTTGCCATCGTCGAACCGAGTGCATCAAACGGACAACATGTAAATGTAAATATCTTTGAGCCTGCTGTCATTGCTGCAACATAGACTGAACCAAGCGTATTAACTGCTGCCTGAAGAATTACACTTCCTATTGCAGTGATTGAATACTGCAGTCCCATAGGAATTCCATTTATGCAAAGATTCTTAACATAAACCTTTTTAAACTTCTTCTCCTGCTTCTGGAATTTCAGTATATCATATTTTTTATTCATATAAATATAACATGCCACACCTGATATAAGCTGTGATATGTCTGTCGCCCATGCAGCCCCGGCAACTCCCATTTTAAATACAAGAATAAATACAAAATCAAGTATTATATTTATAACTGCCGAAACTACAAGGAAATATACAGGTGTCTTGCTGTCACCAAGTGAACGGATTACACCGGAAACCATATTATAAAGGAAAACTGTTGGTATTCCCGCAAATATTACAACAATATATGCATATGCATGCTCATAAATATTGGAAGGTGTCCTTAAAAGTGTAAGTATACCGCGGCAGCCCACAACTGATGCGACCGTCAGCACAACCGAAAATATAATGCTGCAAATATATCCATTGTATACATATTTTCTGAGTTCCGAATATTTGCCTGCTCCAAACTGCTGTGCAACAGGAATCGCAAATCCGTTACATACTCCCATGCAGAAACCAATAATCATAAAGTTAATGCACGCCGTAGCTCCAACGCCCGCAAGTGCATCTACGCCTAATGTTTTTCCAACAATCATTGTGTCCACCAGATTGTAAAACTGCTGAAAAAGCATTCCCATAAGCATAGGAATCGCAAATCCAAGAATCAGTTTCATCGGCGAACCTTTTGTCATGTCTTTAACCATGTGTATCCTCCTGATTTTCGTGTTCTTTTATACATTTAAGAAACTCTTTTCCGTATCTTTCGTATTTATTTTCACCAACACCGTTTACATTAAGCATTTCTGCTTTTGTATGTGGTCTTTTTATGCACATATCAGTAAGTGCCTTATCTGAAAAGACTATATATGGCGGCACATTTTCATTTCGTGCAATATCAATTCTTAACATACGCAGTCTTTCAAACAGCATAAGGCCGTCTGCATCGAGGCTTTTTGGTGTACGCTTTTCTTTTTTGAATTCTTCTTTTCGTTCCGACCATTTCATAATAAGATGCTCTTCACCTGATATCAGCATATCTGAAGTTTCTGTAAGTTTAAGAATTCTGTACATATCATCCGTTTCCCTAAGATACCCATCAAGCAGCATCTTGTCAATAACGCCTTTTATAAAGCTTTCACTCATCTGACGACACATTCCGAATGTCGTATACCTGTCAACTCCGTAACTTCTTAGTTTTGCCTTATTTTCACCGCGAATCGTCCCTGTTATTACCGATGTTCCAAATCTTTCATGACACTCTTTTATTGTCTTAATAATAACTGAAGCTGTATTTGTTACATCCTTTTCTTCAAATACTGCAGAACAGTTGCTGCAGTTGCCACAGTCATCTTTTCCTGAATACTCGCCAAAATAGTTTAGCATGTATTCTCTCAGACACTCTTTTGTACTGCAGTAGTAACGCATTTTTTTCAATCTGCGTATATCATTGTCATGTACAGCTTTTCTTTCCTCTTCAGTAAATTCGTTATTTTCCCCTTTATTTTCGATGAGGAATTCGTTGATAATAACATCCTGTGGCGAAAAAAGCAATATACATTCTGCAGGTTCTCCATCACGGCCGGCTCTTCCCGCTTCCTGATAATAATTTTCTATACACTGAGGCATATTATAATGAAGCACATATCTTACATTTGACTTGTCTATACCCATGCCAAACGCATTTGTTGCCACAATTACCGGTTTTTCATCATATATGAAATCTTCCTGATTGGCTTTTCTCATATCATTATCAAGCCCGGCATGATACCTTGTAACTGCAATTCCATTTTTAGCAAGCATCGCATATACTTTGTCAACATTTTTTCTTGTGGCACAATATATTATCCCACTGTCATCCCTGTGAGAAAGCACATAATTAAGCACTTCTGTATCCTTATTATTCGGCTGACGCACTTCAAAATACAGGTTACTCCTGTCAAATCCGGTCACCTTTATAAAAGGATTATTCAGTCCCAGCACGCATACAATATCATCTTTTACTGCCTGCGTTGCTGTTGCTGTAAATGCACTTACAACGGGTCTTTTAGGCAGCATTTTTATAAGATTCACTATTTTAAGATAGCTTGGCCTGAAATCCTGTCCCCACTGTGAGATGCAGTGTGCCTCATCTATCGTAATCATCGAAATATCGGCATTAAGCACAAATTCAAGAAATCTGTTTGTTTCAAGTCTTTCCGGTGCTACATAGACTATTTTGTATCTGCCACACATCGCATTATAAAGTGCTTTCGTAATCTGGTTTTCGGTGAGGGCACTGTTTATGTATGCTGCATGAACCCCTGCCTCGTTCAATGCTTTTACCTGGTCTATCATAAGTGAAATAAGCGGAGATACTACTATTGTTATTCCGGGAAGCAATAACGCCGGAAGCTGGTAACATATTGATTTACCTGCTCCTGTAGGCATTATTCCACAAACATCGCGTCCCAGAAGTATGTTATCCACAATTTCCTCCTGCCCCGTCCTGAATGAATCATATCCAAAGACTTTTCGCAGTACATCTTTTTTTCTGTTTTTCATATCCGCCATTCCTGCCATTGTTTATCTCCGCTAATTACTGTTTTGTGTCTTCGTTAATTACTGTTTTGTGTCTCCGATAGATTATCGCTTTATCGCAAAGTATGCAAGTATTTTTTCTTAATAAATTTAATATTGATGCACTTTTAATCATTGCTAATTTTCACTATTTATGATACGATATTTTAAATAGTTTTTAAAAACAAAAGGAGTTATTTATTATTATGGGTTCAGAGAAAAAAATTCCGTACAAAATTTATCTTAACGAGGATGAGCTGCCAAAATCATGGTACAACGTGCGTGCCGATATGAAAAACAAACCGGCTCCGCTCCTCAATCCAGCAACTTTAAAGCCAATGACAGCAGATGATTTGAAAGCTGTATTTTGTGATGAATTAATCGCACAGGAACTTGACGAAACTAATGCATATATTCCTATTCCTGAAGAAATCGTTGATTTCTACAAGATGTATCGTCCGTCACCTCTTGTCCGTGCATATTGTCTTGAGAAAAAATTGCAGACACCTGCTAAGATTTACTATAAATTTGAAGGCAATAACACAAGCGGAAGCCACAAACTTAACTCTGCTATCGCACAGGCTTATTATGCAAAAAAGCAGGGGCTTAAAGGTGTTACAACAGAGACCGGTGCCGGTCAGTGGGGTACTGCACTTTCTATGGCATGCTCTTATTTCGGACTTGACTGTCAGGTTTATATGGTAAAAGTTTCTTACGAACAGAAGCCATTCAGACGTGAAGTTATGCGTACATACGGAGCAAAAGTCACTCCTTCTCCAAGCACAACTACAGAAGTCGGAAAGAAGATTCTTGCTGAACATCCCGGCACAACAGGAAGTCTCGGATGTGCAATCTCTGAGGCAGTCGAAGCCGAATCACGCCAGGAAGGTTACCGCTATGTTCTCGGAAGCGTTCTCAATCAGGTACTTCTCCACCAGACTGTAATCGGTCTTGAGACTAAAGCTGCTCTTGAAAAATATGATATTGTTCCTGATATTATCATCGGATGTGCCGGTGGCGGCTCAAACCTCGGCGGTCTTATTTCTCCATTTGCCGGTGAAATGCTCCGCGGTGAACATGACCATCAGATTATTGCGGTTGAACCTGCATCATGCCCAAGTCTTACAAGAGGCGTGTTTGCATATGATTTCTGCGATACAGGAAAGGTATGCCCTCTTGCTAAGATGTATACACTCGGAAGCGGATTTATCCCTTCTGCCAACCACGCCGGCGGATTACGCTACCACGGTATGAGCCCTGTTGTTTCACAGCTCTACCATGACGGAATTATCGAGGCAAGAAGCGTAGAACAGACTGCTGTATTTGAGGCAGCTGAACAGTTCGCAAGAGTTGAAGGCATTCTTCCAGCTCCTGAAAGCAGCCACGCAATCCGTGTTGCAATCGACGAAGCTCTCAAATGCAAGGAAACAGGCGAAGAAAAGACTATTGTATTTGGTCTTACAGGCACAGGTTACTTCGATATGGTTGCTTACGAAAAGTTCAACAACGGCGAAATGACAGACTACATTCCGACTGACGAAGATTTAAAGCCTGGCTTTGACGGAATTCCAAAATTTCCCGGAAATGAATTTTAATATTCTATAGATTTTTATAAATTTTTTTAGTATTACAGTACAACACACGTTGGTTAAATAATCCAATTTAATAAATGTCCTGTAAAATTAAGCGGATGAAAAACGATAACTAACTGAAGATTTCCTTCTGATTCGTTTTTCATCCGCTGTTTTTATTGTCTTTCTTTTTTTAATGTCGTAATTTCCTTATGTCCCGGATAAATCAGATAATTTCCGTCTATATCTTTTAAACGCTGTAAAGACTTAATCATATCTTCTTCATTTCCACCCGGCAGACTTGTCTTTCCGTGTCCTCCCGCAAGCATGGTATCACCCGTAAAAATTATGCCTTTTATATTATCCGGTTCATTTGAATCACCAACCTGATATATTGTATTTTCAGCATCCATATATTTGGCAGCTGTATCTTTGTTTTCATCTGTTCTGTGTCCCGTGCTGTTTTTAAAATCAATTTTAAATGCAGCAGAACCCGGTGTATGCCCCGGTAAAATCATGGTTTCAAATCTTATATCATCAAGCCAGATTTCATCACCCTCTCCTAATAAAACAGATGGATATACAGCTTTATATGATGCTTCCACATATGGTCTTTCATTTATCAGTTCTTCATCAAGAAGACGCGGTGCATCAATCCTGCTAATGACTACAGGAATATTATACTTTTCTTTCAAAGCACCAAGTGCAAGTATGTGATCCGTATGCCCATGCGTCACCAGAATATACTGTGGATTCAGCCCATTTTTGCTGATATTATCAATTATCTTTTCTGCATCATCCGCCGGGTCAATAACCAGACAGTTATTCGTCCTGATATTGTATACAATATAACAATTAGTAAAACATGCACCAAGAACAAGCCTTATTATGCCGATATTATCCGATATTACTGAATCACTGATATCTTTGTTTACATAACCTGCAAATTTTGCTTTTTCTATCTTTTCTATTGTATCTTTGTTTGCATGTTCTTTTAGTTTTTCAGTCACTTTACTAAATGCAGTCTCTTTTTCACCATAAGAGAGCTGCAACTCATATTCTAACGGCAGCCATGTTCTTATATCAGCCTCGTTATGCTGGATAACCGCCTCCATCCTGTCAAGTGCCTTATAAAGTTTGGCTTCAGTTGTAACCTGCTCTTCCATCTCTTTAAACAGTTCATGAAGTTCTTTTTTATACGGCTTTGGCAGTTCATCTATCCAACTTTCAACTATTTTCTCTTCTTTAAGGCTGTCTTTTTCTTTCTTTTCAAATGTCGGAATGTCGCCTGTGAACGTCTCCCCGATATCGTGAAACATACACATTCGGATTACCTTATCTATGTCTGCATCTTTAAACTCATCCTTCATAAAATAAGCCATAAGTGTAAGCCTGTAACAGTGCTCAGCAACACTTTCACGTCTTCCAGATGAAAGCCATGAATGTCTTGTATTATTTTTTAGTTTTTCAGTCAGATGCATTATTTCAAAATATTTTTCAAGATTCATAATACTTCTCCATTTTGATTAATCTATTGAAATGTTCATTGTTTAATGATTTTTATAAATTTATATAACATGCTGTGATTCCAGATATTCAAGGAAGCCTTCACAGCCTTCCACAACATCCCTATATGTATCAACGAAATTGCCTGAATACCACGGGTCAGCAATACTGCTGCCTTTGCGGTCTGTATAATCCAGAAGAAGCTTTATTTTGTTATCTGTGTCAGGTCCTGTAATTCTTATTGTATTGCGTATATTGCTGCTGTCCGCACACAAAAGATAATCATAGTAATTGTAATCCTGCTTTGTGACCTGTCGTGCCCGCTTGCTGCTAAAATTGGTATACGCAGTCTTTCCAATTCCGTGTTTTTTTAGTTCTGCCTGTGCCGGCGGATATATAGAATTGCCTTTGCCATTCCATATCTCCTCGGTCGATGTCGCCGCCGATGCTATATCAAATTTATCTTTTATGCCACGCTTCTCAACCATGTCTTTTAAAATAAATTCAGACATCGGTGAGCGACAGATGTTGCCATGGCAGATGAATAGTATTTTAATCATTATTTTATTTCTCCTTGTTTTGCCCCGGAATGTCCTACCTCGACTATCGTCTCGGTCGCGGCAGTCGCAAAATGCCCGATTATGCAAGCATATCGGGACACTTCGCTCGTTGCTTCGCGTATTTTGCAAGGGTTTCTGGGATTATGGTAAAATGCTCTGAAATTACAGATTGTGGCAAATCAGAGCAGAATTAAGCAAGTTGTTACTACCTGTTAGTAGTAAAATTGGTAGTAAAATATAAAGTGTTACTACTAAGAATTTCTTCACTAGTTACATAAACAATTTATCAATTTTTCTTTTTAAATTATCTTTATTTTGAATATGATTACCACGTTGTATTGAATATTCTGCTAAAATCATTTGACTTTTTGTCATTTGTGATATTTTCTCCACCAAACTATCAAGGTCATCATATTTAAAAACATAATATGCATTACCGGGAATAAACGATTCAAAAACTACTAGATGATTATATGTAAATACTAGCATAATATAATTTTGCAGTGCATTTACACTTACATTGTTATATATATATGCTGGCATATGTTCCATCCACAAATTTAATCTAAATTTTTTGTCATCATCTGTAAGCTGACTTATTTCATTATACATATCTTCTAGTGAAATTCTATCTTTACTAATATGCACAAATGCGTCTTGTTCACTCTCCCAATGATTTTGCATAAACTTGCCTACTTCTAGTTCTGTTATTTCTTTTGAACCATTGCGTAATTGGAAAAACCAATTAGCAAAACTGTTATTCATTTTTGGATTAAATGTATGAATAATGTCCAATTCATAATTTTTGTTAAAAGCCGTATTGCTTATATTACTTGATCCTACTATTACATATCCTCTAGTACCATTCTGAAGATAGTAATATTTTCCATGATAAAATGAGGGCTGATATGTATAAACCTTAACACCTAAATTATCCATCATTTCATTTATCTTTTTAACCGTTTTCCTATCTATTTTTGTACCAGGATTTTTACAATCAAAATGTTGTAATGCTCCTATTATCATTTCAATATCTGAATTATCTCTTTGTGCAATTAGTTTTAACTCATTTTCTATTATTCTTAGTCCACTTTCATAAACAAAACCTACTGCAGACAAAAAAATATTTATTTCATCTCTCTTAATGAGTTCTTTCATTATATACACAGTCTGATTCTTAGGAATAACTGTCGAATAATTCATTTTTGTCATTAATTCTTTCAACAATTCCTCTTTCTGACTACTTTGTACATTTTTCAAACACAGTTCATTTACTTTCCCATTCCAATTATTTATATTATAATATTCGTTAGAATAAACTTTGCCCACATGCCCGCAAGTACTATATGTTTTTTTCAAAAAATTCATTGCCCTAAAAACAGCAATTACATTACAGATAGTTGCAACAACATTATATTCATGACTGTCTGCCATTAGTGGTTCTATAATAGCATTTTTTTCATAATCAGAGAAATTGATATCAACTGCCCCCTTATAAGGTTCTATAAAAAAATCCATCACATTTTCGCATTTATATGAATATGTATAAATTGGAGCTATCTTGGATATTGATTGAACATCAATTTTTAACATAAGAGCAAACACTTTACCCATTTTAATGTAATCATTTATCTTTAGAGAAAATTTAGTATCTGTTTCATCGTATACTTCATACTCTTCATAATGTTTTATTTTACCAAGATTCATAATAATTGTTCCTTGCAAAATAAAAGGCATTAGAATTTGAAAACTGTCATCTAGCTCAAGATTATCACTTCCATATTTTTCTCTTAATTCTGGAACAATTAGTCTTTCCCCTCCATTTTTATCTATCCCTGCAATCTGAATTATTGTTTTTCTTTCCAATTCAACTCTAGATGATGCAATTCCTTTTCTTTCAAGATATTTTTGCATCTTGATTAATGATTCAACAATAACCTGAGCTTGTGTTCTTTCTTTTTTTCTTTTCGACATTCTTTACCTCTTAAGTGATTTATACAAATTCGATTGGTATATTATTATTTTTTCCGTAATGTAGGACTTCATTTTGAGTATTTACACTGCATTTATTTCCAATAATTATCCTATTAATCCTCAAATCAAAATCTTTGTACGACTTTGAGATTCCTTTATAATTCATTCGTTCTTTTATATTGTATTCAAGCCTTCCATTATTAAACTCCGATAAATCATAAGGACAATATAGTATTCTTATTTCTTTTTCTTTAGTGGAATCAATCTGTGCCGTTTCATTATAAGGATTCTTAATAACCCACGGAATTATCGCTAATTCAGCCCCACCATTTTTTAAAGAGTTTATTACCATTTTTGTAAAATCTATTTTTCTTTTGTCACAATACTCAATCGGATATAAATAATCATAGTTTTGAATATTATATTCTACGCAAATCCCATTACCTCCTGATGCGTATTCATTCCACATATAATTTTCATATGAATATGTTAAAGAGAATACGTCATACATTTCTGTAAGGTAATTAATAAGTAGTTTGATATGCTCTTTGTTATATCCTGTTTCATTTACAACCTTTTTCATTCTATAATCAATATAAAATTCTGTCTCATCATTTAAACTTTTATAAAACGAAAACCATATTTTATGTTGCATCAATGTTCGCAACTTAATAGCTTCATTCTCTTGAAATGATATAAATTTATAAACCTTATTTTCTTTAATAATATTTTTCAAGTATTCAATTTTGTACAGTGTAGCCATATCCGGTTTATCTCTTAAATTTCCGACACGATTCAAATATTCATCATAAAAACCTATTCCATACATTCATTTTCCCTCTTTTTATATCTTTTTATATTATATCGTCATTTTCACTTTTTTTCCACAAAAAACGCCCCAGCCTAAGCCAGAGCGTCATCCCACTTTCATATTAAACTACCTTAAACATCTTCTGCGACATCGGTTTCTCTTTCTTCTGCTCAACCTCCGCCTGTGCCTTCCTAAACTCTTCCATCCGCTTCAACTCTTCCTCAGCATCATCGAATCCGATATGCGTGTACACATTCATTGTGACCGATATATCCGAATGCCCCATGAGGTATTGTAATGTCTTTGGATTCATTCCCGATTTTGCCATATTCGAGCAATAGGTGTGTCGGCATACATGAGGTGTAATGTTTGGCATCTGCACTCGGTAAATGTCATTGTATCTGCCGACCATATGGTTGAAGCGGTGCTGCCAGTACATTGCCATAAGTGGCATTCCATTATCATCGTAAAATAGGAATCCACTATATCCATCTATGGACTTCTCCACTTTCGGTGCATTTCTGTCCTCAATGATCGCCTGAAACATCTGTGCCACATCCTCTGTAATCGGCAACACTCTTGTTCCTGCATCCGTCTTTGTGGTTTCTATGATATACCGCATATCTGATGTTCTCTGCAACTGATGGTCGATATTCACAGTTCTGTTCTGCAAATCAATGTCCTTCAACGTCAGTCCACAAAATTCCGATATTCGCATTCCCGTATGAAATAGTATGTACACTACTTCATAGTATTTACAGTACACCACATCGTCATGCACAAACTTTAGGAATTTTCCCATCTGGTCTTTGGAAATTGCCTCTATTGTAACTGCATCATTTACCAGTACTCCGGCAAGTTGGAATCCAAATGGATTCTTTACCAGAATATCATCATCCACCGCCATCTGAAAAGCTGGTCGCAGCACAACTGTTAATATCACAAATTGTATTGTTTTAGATATTTCTAGTGATGTTTTATTTTGTATAATGGTACATTTTGTGATTATTACATCTATTTCGAAGGTTTTTCAAGTCCAAAATAAGCCCATGGGCTTTTTACCTCCAATTCAAATGAAAGGACTAATAACAATGAAATTGATACACGCTGAATATAACCCGATGCATAACAGCATAGACATTAACCACTATGACGGCTACATCCTCCGGATTGACTGTAATCAGGCTGAAACCGGGATACAGACCACTCCTAATTCTCAACGGTGCCTGAACGCTTTGGCAATTAATAATCCGCTGGAATATGCAAGACTTGCACTCGATGGCGAGATGCAGGCATGGGTGGATGCAGAGGATAGTTTGTTGAAACGATAACCTACACCCCATACCGTCTGTATGTAGATTGGCTTACTTGGATTATCCTCTATCTTCTCCCGAATATTCCGGATATGGCTCATGATGATGTTGTAATCGCCGGAATAGGATTCCTTCCAGACAATATCATAAATCTGCTCCTTACTGAACACTCTGCCTGGATTCCTTGCTAATAAATGCAATATTTCAAATTCTGTAAACGTAATATTTACTTCTTTCTCACCACGATATACTAACCGTTTTGATGCATCTATTTCCATTCCTGCAAAGGCTAATTTTTCACACTCTATTTCTTCTTTTAACTGTGTTTTATTTTCAAAACTTCCCAATGCAGACATAACTGCATTTAATACTACTTCTTCATCTTCCTCAAGTGAAAGCAACAGTAACTTAGCTATAATCCTCACTCCCCAATCTATTGCTCAAAATATTCTTCAAGACATATTCCTCTTTCATAAATTTCTCGTGCCGCATCTACTCCTACATATCGATAATGCCATGGCTCATAGCTTGTCCCTGTAATCTCCTGTTTCCCTTGTGGGTACCGTAATATGAAACCATAACTATGTGCATTTGCGGCAAGCCACGTATATACCTCATCATTTGAGCTCTTTGATTTATCAGCATTAATATCAACTGCAATGCCTAATTGGTGTTCACTTGTTCCGGGCAAAGCTACCCATTCCTTAGCAGTTCTTTCTGCTCTTGACTGTGAATATCCTTCATTTATATAAGCTTTTATCTTATCATCTAATATTTTCTGCTGTTCTTCATAAGTTCGATAGCCTTCCCGAACAACCGGATATATTCCATCTTTCCTTGCTGCATCAAACATTTCTTGTAAATACGGATATATCCTGCTATCCACCTTTTGACCATTTGATAATTCTGTTAATTCCACTCTATAATCTTCCGGTATTTCATTCCAACGGTTTACTACAATTAAATACCACTCCTCCGAAACCGGAATACTATGTAAATTCTCTAATCTTGAAGGAAATTCGTGAAATAGATTACATAGTATCAAAAGCAAGTAAACTATGATAATTCCTCTCAACCATTTCCATCGCAACTTATTTTTTTTATCTCTTTTCTTTGCCATATTATTATTTATGCCTTCATCCTTCTTGACCAGCTCCTTATAGCGAATGGCATACATAGAATACCAATCAAGACAGGAATAGTAATAAGTAGATATGGTGACCAGATAAGCTTCCCAAAAATACGAAAAGTATTAGTTCTGAAAATATCTGTTGAACTTCCTACCAATGGTATTAAATCCAATGCTTTTTGCATTTCATAAGGAAGATATTCTGCAATCATCATTGGTCCATATACAACAGCCAGACTAAGCAGTAAGGTAAGTACATTATTTTTTACAGCCGCTGATATAAACATAACAATTCCGGCAAAACCTATTGCTCCAAGCAGTACAAAAGCATATTCATAAATTTCTGCCTGCAGCATATTCATAGGTGCAACAGCAATCAGCTTGATATTCTGAATCGGCATATCCCATCCGGCAGTTCCCATAAAAAACAACTGTGATATAACATTTGAAACAGCAAGTAATGCAAATAACTCCACTGTAAACGCTAAACCAGTAAGAATTTTAACAAGAGCTATTTTTCCCCAGCCATTTCGAGTCGCCAATACTAGTGTGCTTGTATTATCATGCCATTCGCCCGCAAATAAAGAGGATAAAACAATACCGAGAAACAAAGCCATCACAACTCCCAGATCCGCAACCATACTACCAAGAAGCGTTGACCAGCCTTCTACCCACTCATAATGAAATGGTTTTTCTACCTTTCTCTCTATCTGATGTAAAAACTCTTTTTCAGCTCCTACCTGACCACTGACCTCCAAAAACTCATCAAGCACCTGCTGTCTTCTTTCATAGAAGCCTGTTAACTTATCCGGATCAACATAGCTTATCATCGTTTTATAATTACTGGTATCTCGAAGCTCCGGATACAATGTTCCGAGCCAATTATTAACTATCTGCCAGTCTGTCTTTTCCAGTTCTTCCCCCATACCGTCAGCTTCCATTTGCTGATAATCACTTACTATTTTCTGCAAGGTTTCATCCGTCAATTCTCCACCAAATGAAAGTGCATATTCCTGACTATCCTTTATTACTGTATATCCATCAAAATTATTGCCAAAAGCACTTGTATAGTCATCTGAACTGCCAAAACCGAACCATTGAAACAAAAGTATGCTTCCAAAAATTACACAATAAACAAAACACAACAACACACATATTTTAACAATTTTCTTTCGCCATAACTTTTTATGCTCTAACCAAAATAGTTCCATTCTATTTCACTCCTTCCTCTGTGGGAAAATAAAATAAATAAAGATCTTCCAATGTAGCTTCACAAGGCACCGCTCGCTCACTAGGCATATTGTCTGAAATAATACGCAATATAATTTCTTTTCCTTCGTGCCGTAAATTAGCAACCGTTGTTTTTGTCTGCCATTGTCTAGCTTCTTGTGGCGAAACAGAAAGCTCCCAAACCTTACCATTTGCCTTGTGAATCAACTCAGGAACCGTATCCTGCAATACAAATTTTCCTTTTTTCATCAATAGCACTTCATCTGCTATTGCTTCTATATCCGATACAATATGTGTGGAAAGAATTACAATTTTATCGCCTGCATACTCTGAGAGCAGATTACGAAAACGAACACGCTCTTTCGGATCAAGTCCCGCAGTCGGCTCATCCAAAATCAAAATTTTCGGATTATTAAGTAACGCCTGTGCAATTCCTACTCTTTGTTTCATACCACCGGAAAAAGTTTTTACTTTTTTGTTTGCCACATGGCTTAAATCAACTACTTCCAACAATTCAGTCACACGTTTTTTTGCAACATTCTTCGGTATTCCTTTCAGTGCTGCAATATACATTAAGAACTCCACCGCAGTATAATTTGGATAATATCCAAAATCCTGTGGTAAATAACCCAACACATTCCGGTAATCTGCCCCCATCGAAGTTACTTCTTTTCCATCCAGCAATACCTCCCCTGAGGTTGACTCCAAAACAGCACATAGCATACGCATCAATGTTGTTTTACCTGCACCGTTAGCCCCCAAAAGACCATATACTCCCGGCTTTAAGGTTGCACTAACACAATCTACCGCTATTTTCCTGCCATACTGTTTTGTTAAACGATCAAGCGACAATTCCATACATTTTTCCTTCCTTTCTCATCTCTGCAATATAATGAATTTCATTTATAAAGAACATAGCAAAAATCAAAAATGTAACAATCCACACCCCCACTGCTGATGTTTCATATAACCATGGCAATATTCTTGCTGACATCCCCCAACAAATGCAGGAACCCAGCATTACAATCGCACATATCTGTAAACTCTGTTTCTTTTGCAAACGGATCAAACGTAGCAACGCAACCATACACACTAAATACGGAACCAGGCAGTATAGAACCATCTGTCCAATCTCTTTATAAGAATTTTGCAAATAAACTTCCATACACAAAAGAATTGTTATACACACCAAATTAGCAGCCCCAGCCAAAACCAGCTTTGCTAACGTGATTTGGGCACCAGAAGCTCTTGTTACCGCTTCAATCTCGCTCATTCCATAATACTGGCTTTTAAAAATTGCTGGCATGATAGCCAATACAAACAGCGGCATAAAAATTGGTATATTCTTTGGCACGTCTGCAATGCTGGCAATTGTTAAACAAACTATAAATAACGTTACTGCCTGCAAACCAAATATTGGAATACCTTCAAAGCGAAATACATCTGAAAGATAGTGAAAGAAACCTGTCCTCGGTTCTGCCCTAGTCACTTCCTGTTCTCGTACAATTTCAGTGCAAAGCTTAATCGTTTCCTCTAATCTTTTAGGCTTTACTTCCTCTCCTAAAGATTGCTGTAAATAGCCCTTCAAATTTTTATCTTTCATTTTCCTGCTCCTTTCTCATAATTTTTAAAGCATTACGAACCCTGCTTTGTGCTGTTCGCATATTGCATCCCATCACTTTTGCAATCTCTCCAAAACTAAGTTGTTCTCCAAAGCGTAGAATGACTGCTTCCCTTTGTTCTGATGATAAAAAATTTAAAAAATAGCTTATCTCTGCCCTATCCTCTAGCCGAACTATGTCGTTATACTCATGCACTATATTTTCTTCATCTTCTAATGGATAAAACTCAACCTTCCTACTTTCATCAATACATAAATGATTTGCAATCGTGTATAGATAAGCCTTAAATTTCTTTTTTCCTTTATATCCGGATAAATTCTTAAACAACTTCAAAAATGTTTCCTGAGTCAGGTCTTCTGCTTTTTCCAAATTAGAGCAATGCCACCTACAGTAACGTAAAATAGATGTATAATAGCGTTTTATCAATTCTTCTGCTGCATTTTCATTTCCAAGTAGAATCTGTTCCACTAATTCGTCATCACTCAACACGCATCAGACTCCTTTCCATTGAATATCTATATATAATAACGGGTTATGCACTTAAAATGATTAAAAGATTCCTCATTTTTTCTTAAAACGAATTAAACTATTAAACCAATATTTTATCTCAATCCCTTTCAGAAATATCAAATAAATCAAACACTACCTTTTTCTCCGCTTAGAGTAATACTTCCCACACCACACAATCCTGCACCGGAAACTCTGCTTACATTCATACACACACTTCTTGCACTGGTCATTATACTGTATCCTGTTCTTATCATTCAAAAAGAACATCCACCACCTTTTTTCACCTACATTAAAATACCGACACACCCTTCTGGAGTGTCGAAAACAACCATAGCAAGCACTGCCTGTGTCATGACACAGGCGAAATCCCCCACACTTTCCTATCGTCTGTGCGGATCAATTTCCATAGGGAAGTTTCCCTAATCCTCTTTTAGTTTTCTTCGGTTCTACACCGGAATACCTTGACCTTTCCTGCCGCTTTTGCTACAATTTGCTGTGGGTAACTGCACCCGAAACTGAATAAAACCTGAAACGAACTGTTGTAAAAATCGAACATTTTACAGCAGTTTTTTTGTACCCAAAATCAGAAAGGAAGTGGCAGAAATGACAAATCGAAACCGCACCAATCCGGTGCAATTTTATCTCAGCGATGATGAGCAGTACATCCTCAACACCAAGTTCAAAGCATCCGACATGAAGAGTATGTCTGCGTTCCTGCGCAAGCTGATCTTATATGGATGTTCTCTTAATTCTTTCTTCACTGAACAAACTTGCAATATATTCAAACGACACACTCCCTACATTGACCAAACCAATCCCCATCTCATCCAAAGATACTCCTAATGCATTTTTAATAAGATTTGGAATTAATATTTCTTCCCCATCACCTGCAATCTGTCCGGCAATCTCCCGGATACGTCCCACAAACCCGGCTTCCCTGTCGGTATCACCGTAAGTCTATTCCAGACGTGAAAGCACCGCTTCCATGTGTTCCTCACGCATTTCCCAAAGGTTAGGGAATTGTCCGATTCTTCTTGCCTTATGCACATCTGAAATATCAAACACGTATTTCAAACCGGAAAAACTATCCTCATCAATCAGTGCAATACCCTTTGCACCTTTGTTTACCCAGCAGTGCATCTTTTCATTCCATATCTCTATGGAAGCACAGGCGGTTGCATCCGGTCTTTGGGCATAGATTAAAAGTTGTTCCTTGAACGGATATTTATACAGTCTGGAAGCAGTATTCAAGTACCGCCTCCAGCTTTCTTCATTCCGCACGACTTCTTTTGCTGTTTCCTCTGCCAGTGCGGAAATCAATTTATATTTTCTCATGGTAAACCTCCATTCTTATTTGATTTTCTGCAACAAAAAAGGTGGCTATGGTTCGTTCATGAGCCATTGCCACCAGTGACGGTTAACTTTATTCAATTTTCATACGCTCCTTTACGTTTTTACCATATTTAGGTATAAGAAAAACAATTAAGTTTATCCCTTAAGCATTGTCTAAGTGCCACACTATACTTTATTGCTCCCATGACTTTATAAATTCTATTTCATTCTCCAGTTAGAATATAAAAGTTATAGTTATATAATGTCAGCTATTATTTTAACTTTAACATTGTTCCGTCCCAAAATCTTTATAGTTAAGCTTTATTCTGTTATCTTCTAATGTCAATATTAAGTTACTTTTCCATATCTAAAATCTGTTTTACTGCAGCAACATTAGGTTTTTTTGTAATAGAGCTTATACTAATTTTTTTTGCATTTAAACTAACAAATGCTTCTACACTTTTTTCACCATAATAAATATAAAACAAATTATTATATCCTTTCAAATATTTAACAATCTTTTCTATATCTTCAGTATTTTCACAGCAACACAGAACTATATCTGCTAAAGTCAAACATTTTTTCAAAGAGTTTACATATTCATATCTTCTAACTTCTTGCATCGGTGACAAAAAAGATAACACCGTATATTTATCCTGATATTTCCTCAAATTATCAGAATATTTAAATTGAAGTATACCATATGGAATAATCATAATTAATTTATAATTATTTTCCAATAATATCTTTGCTATTTCAAGTTGCTTTTTATTGTTTAAACACATCACAACTGCTACATCTTCTTTTTTTAATTCCTCTAGAATTTTACATATAGCTGATAACTCCTTTTCACTAATTGTACTTCCAAAAATTAAACTTATTCTTTTATTATTTAGTATTTGAATATTTCCTTTACAATATATTTCTTTTTTATAACTAGCTTTCAAAATAGAAGGATAATTTCTGTCATTTGGATAAAGGGTTACCACATTATTACCTTGCAATCTAGTTCTATATTCTATTTCAGCTAATTGCTTGTTTGAAGATGCTGGTTCAAACACTAAAATTTTGACTGACAAATCTGACAAATAATGATTTATTTTTGCTTTTACTATATCCCAATTTAGTCCCCCGTGCCCACAGCCTAAAGCAGGCAATGTAACGACAGTTTCCTCACTTTGACTTTTCAAAAAATCTCTTAACCAAATTAAATCACGTTCAATATAATCATACTCTGAAGGATTTTTCCAATGCAATTTTGTTGGTAAATTTACTATTATGCATTTTGAAAATAAATCATATTCTTCCCACACAAACGGATTCCCCGGTGCAATTTCCTTACGTTTACATACCTCTACATAAGTTTTATACATTTCAGGATATTTATTTTTAAATTCTAGCGCAACGCCTGCTCCCATCACTCCAACGCAATTCACTGTATTTATTCTAATATCTGCTTTATAATCAAAAAAATCACCTTTAACATATTCTATCAAAATTATTTCACCTCATTATATAATTTAACAAATCCTGTATCTTGAACCTTATATCTATCGATAATGTTCCACCTATTGCACAAATATCTGCTTCTGATAATGTTGCAAGCATATATAACATATTTATAGATAATTCCAATTGCTCAAGCTCCTTTTCGCTTCTTCCATTGCCAATAATATCTCCTAACAAATCATGATATGCTACTAATAAACAAATATCCCTATAATCCTCATACTTGATTTCCTCAAAATCTTCCGAAAAAATTCTCTCTAACATTGTTAAGGCATCTGCTGGATGATCCAAATATGCCTTTTGAATCCCATCTTCCCATTTTTCTTTTGGTCCTTTTCCTATATCATGAAAATAGGCAGCCAGTTTAACAATAGCTTTTTCTCTTCCGCCTAAATAAGTATAATATTGCGTATTTGGCAAATTATTTACCACCGTAATTGTATGATCACTAACACTTTCATGATGCATATAATTATCTGTTTTCAAATCATAAATATCAGCTAATTCCTGAATAACACAAAAATCATCTTTTATTTGTATGATTGCATCTCTGATATTTTTTAATATACATTTGTCTTTATTAATACTATTTCTATTTTCCCTAATACTTCTCACCACAATTTGATATCTTTCATACAATTGCAATGGTCCAGTAACTAAGGTTTCATTTTCTCTATCTTTAAAAAAAAATTTCGTAAAAAAGAAACTCCTGTTATTAAACCAATCATATGAAATATATGGCTTCAGTAAACCTGCATTATTATAACATTCTATTATTTTCCTTTTCCCAATTTTATTAAATACGATATACGCATCCACCCATTCTAGCGGAACCCGTCCATAAATCAAAACTTCTGCCATTCTCAAATGTAATTCTGTTTCCGATTTTTCTCCCCATTTTGTTGAATCTATTAAATCCCAATTCAATTTGTCTAAATCATTTGGATCACAATAAAAATTTGGAGGCAAAGTTGTATTAGCTGATGCATCCGTAAAAACAACATTGTCTTCTAATAATTTTTCTATAGAAACAGCCAAAAAAACAACATATGGCTGATCAACAACTTTCCTATTGAGCAAACCTAATAACATTTTATTTGTTGAAGCAAAATAAAAAGGAACATAATCATGGACAACTCCTCCTGGTCCAACAGTAACTCTCATTTCACTCCTTCTATTTTGAATATTCATATTTGCTACATTATGATGATTAATTCCATATTTTTTTTCAAGTTTGTAGATAACAACCCATTATTTTCTACAATAGATGATATATTATCAATATGTGTAAAATGATAAAAATATCTTCCTCTATACTTCTCTGGTATCTTCATAATTAATTCCCCCGTTAATAAATTTACTCATAATATACAACCACATTTTTACTATTCAAATATAGCAAAATGTAAGCAATATATCACTGATTTGTGTTTTAGAATTGTAACAAGTTCAATTTATTACTTTCTTAATAATTATATCATTCAATCAACCTTATCTCAACTTCTATCTCATCATAACAACTGTAAGGCACTTTAAGCACCCTGCAGCCTGTCTTCAGTTACTTATCTGTAATGCGTCACATTAAATCGTATGAAATTTTTTCTGATTTAAATTGTGCTGATATAGATGTGAATTCCCCTCTGGAAGTCTTGTTGCAACAATGATTAGCAAGCCATTCATTGTTACAACAAGTTCAATATGCATGGTATATTTATTTTGACTAAAACCTACATCAAATAAAATACTTCGTTACACTTAGTCATCAGGCATAGAACCCATGCTCCTCAATGCCTTTTTCCAAAATACAGTTGATCAGTCCCTCCAGCTCCACGTTGTTAATCTCGCTGACAACAATCAGCTTGGCAAGGGTATCCTTCGGAACAGATACCGCATAACGCTCCTCATCTGCACGAAGCTCATGCACACAGATACCAAGTCCCTCTGCAATCCTGCACATAACGCCAAGCTCCGGCTCCTTAATCCCTGCTATAATGTCAAGGATTGTTCTCTCCGGCACACTGGAAATTCTGGAAAGCTCCGCAATCCCGATTTTTTCCTCTTTCATCACATTTAATAACTTATCTCCTGTTGTATACATATCCCACTCCTCCTATATTACGGCTTCCTTTTTCTTTTCCGGTACAGAATGCTCTTTCCCGGCATTCATCTTAATAACAGCATCCTTCTTCTCCGCAAGTTTCTCCTTTACTGAAACACGCTCATGGCGGTTATCTCTTTTTTCCTCTTTTTGCTTGGCACGTTCCTCTGCCCGGTCACTGCGGAACAGTTCATGTTCTTTGGCATCATACTCATACACATGATCCGAAAGTCGTTCTCCCGGTGCCACCTGTGTTTGATTTACTTCCTGCACCATCTGCTCAAGTTCTTTAAACTCCATTCCCGCATCTTTCGGTATAATCAGCGTTTCATGGATTGAGGAAGGCAGCATATAAAAATCTCCTACCTTCTCAGCAATCTCCTGTCTGATATCATCGTTTAATATTGCAGCCGCCACATTTACTTTTGTATCATTTGTCAGCACAAACATGGTATCGGGAATATCCGGCATCATCTGCATTGCCATTTCTTTTGCTTCATCCATACCCACATTTTGTTCTCTTGCAATATCAACTGCAATCATCTCCGCAACCGTCTCATTCATTCCTTTGAAACTATGTGGCTGCAAAGTATCCATATTCTGTAACGCCTGGTCATGCAGTTCTTCAAGTGTGATTCCATATCCATCCATCAGATTATCTGTAATGGTTATGGTTGCAGTCCCTTCTCCTGTTTTATCCATTAAAATCTGATACACAACTGCTAAATCTTCCAGCTTGGAATATGGTTTATCCTGAAGGAACTGCTGATTTGCTTCCTCGTTGATCAGCTTACATACAATTTTTTCCTTAATCTTGTCAAAATCGGTAACTGCCGATACGTCTATATCGTGGTCAATATAATGTGACTGATACACACTTGCAATCTGAGCTAACACATCATCCAATTCAGCACCATCCTGTATCTGTTCTTTTACCTGTTCTACAAAATCTCTGTATTCCATTACTTTTTCTCTCCCTTCTTGATGTCATTCTGTGATTTCTCTGTCAGCTTTGATACTGTGGCACCATACATTTTGTACCTCTTTATCATGTTTCTCTGGCTTGTTACATTGATTTCTTTTTCTAACTGCTTCATTCTGGCTTTCCTCCCTATTCTGCTTTTCTTCCAAATGAAAACGTATCTTCGTTTTCCTTTTTCGTGGCAAATCTGCCTTTGACTTCCAAAAGCCTTTTTTCCATAATGGAAAACATGGCTTCCACCTGCTCCTGTGTGTACTCATAATTGGTGCGGTTGGAAAGGTTCTCAAGCCTGCCGATTGCATCAATGACCTTGTTCACACGATACTCCCCAAGACGGACAAACTTGTCCGCCTTGCTCTCATTGTCCTGTACTTTCTTTGTTTCTTCTGCTCCCATTGTTACGTCCTCCTTTTATTTTTTCTTTCCTGTAAATTTCCTTTTGGAAAACTCCATGACAAACTTAAACTGCACACCGGACTTTTCTTCTCCGTCCTTTGTGTAGTGGTATTCTTCCGTACCGCTCGGAATGATATAGGCATCGTATTTCTTGCCCGCCTTGCTTGTAAGCCCCTTTAACAGCGTCTTTTTCCCGGCAAGCAGGCTTTCCACCTGTTCATCTGACAGGGAAATGCCCATGATCCGGCTTACATTCATGCCGCACTTATTCTTGCAGAAAGCTCCGTATTTTCCCTTTACCACCTCTCCGCCGCAGTTCGGACATTTACCAAGTACCTTCTGCTCCTGTGCGAACATCTTTTTCTGCTCGTCACTGACTTCGTGGTAGGTGTGGATTAAGTCAGATACCATTGCTTCAATATCTGCCATAAAGTCCTCACGCTCCATCTCTCCCTTTGCTACAAGGGTAAGGGCATTTTCCCAGTCAGCGGTAAGTTTCGTGGACTTCACAACATCGGGAAGCACCGTAATCAGCTTCATTCCGTCCTCTGTGGGGATCATCTGCTTTTTGTCACGCTTCACGAAACCGTCCTTGACTAACTTCTCAATAATGTCTGCTCTGGTGGCAGGTGTACCAAGTCCTTTGCACTGTGAATACATGGTTAATACCACAAAATTAAATGTGGCATCGGTATCGGAAATAATGACGAATAATGCTGTCTTTTCCTCTCCCAGAGTATCAAGCTCCAGCTCGTCATATTCCATAAGGTCACGCAGCTCTTTAATATCAAATGGTGCTAACCTCGCACCGCAGCTAATCAAGATTGATTTCGCTGTCTTTCCTGAGATGAAATGTCAAGGACTTTTTAGTATTCCCCTCATTTTGTTGCATGAAAAAAGCCACTGTAGATTTCAATTTCTACAATGGCTCTTAGGTCATTTGTATTCAATTCATTTTATATAAACTCAGGTACAACCTGAAAGTTTATGATTAATAAAAACTTATCTACCCACATGTGTCAACTACTGAAATTACCTTGTACTAAACGGTATGCACAGAGAAGAAGGAGACGGTTAATTACCATCCCCTACTTAATTGCGTTCAGTCAGTATCAGTTATGGAATGTAAATATTGCATATTTCACTATTCAAAGCGATTGGAAGCCATTCAAGCTTTTGGAAAGATTTCATTATTTCCATTCCCCAGCGAATGCCAACAGAATCTATCTCTTTTTGAATATTGTCTTCTGTAAGCTCGTCTGCCGAAAGATGCTTATTGTGTTGATTTATCCAGCCGTTCCATTCTTTGCTATTGATTAGGCATACTTTTCTTTCTTCAAAAGTTAAGGTATTAGGTATTTTCTTGTTTAAACGGTATTTTGCCAATTCCCAAATATGCATTACCCTTTGGTGTGGATCTTTTTTTCTCTTTCAACAGCTTCTTGTAATTGAGCTTGAAAAGCAGGCTCACGCAATTCTGGTTGATTGATCCAGTAATCGTTTAATGCCTGTTCCTCTTTCCTCTGCATTTCTTCAATGTGCTGATAGTCAGCATCTTGGTAACTAGCAACATATGGGCTTTCGGTAATAGTCGGGCTATTTCCATGCCACAATTGATTTGCAACAGGAGGTTTTACTGTAAAAATTGCTGACCCCATGCTGTAATCAAGTTTAGATATGTCTTGATACTTAGTAACCCATGAATCATTACGGTAGTAAAGATTCAGCAAATAGAGAACTGCTAAAGCGTGGATAAAAGCTTTGACATTCCCTTTATGTAAGGATGAGTATCTATCATGCTTAACCGCTTGATAAGCTTTTTCCCAATAAGTCCCCTGCCTTTTATGGGCTTCTTTTAACGGCTTTAGAATACGGTTTTCATCTTTAACAAAATTAAAAAACGGAGCAACAACCATTACGGTTTTGTTGTGTGTTTGCCATTTCATGTCAATCAGTTTCAGACAATCCTCATCGAACAAGATGCTACTATCTCCTCTTGCCTTCGTGCCACCATTATCAAAATACAATTCTTTCGATATGGCTTCAATCTGAACACAACAACGCACCAGTAAATCTGCAATATGAGGCAAAAAAGTTTCAAGCTGTGTGTTACAAGACTGGGCAACTATACCGCCTTTGCCGTTTACCAACACTTCATCAGTGAAGAAAATATATTTTGATACTTCAATTGCCTCTTTTTCGAGATTTAAATATGTTTGCCAAAAAATATCTGATTTTTTCATTGTTCAATTCTCCCTTTGAGTCTAAAACAAATTCAAATTTTCTGTTCCCTATAAAATTAATTTATTGGGATTTACCAAATCGCTAAACAACGAGTCAAAATACTCTTTAAACCAACATTCACTCTTTCTCCCCAGTGTACCTCTTGGTCTTTCTGGTCACCGTACCATCTGCATGGAGCTCAATGTTACTTCTGCTCTCACGCATTTCCCGGACGGCTCTGAACATCTCTCTTGAGATGATAGACGGGTGATAATCTTCCTGGATGTATTTCTTATGCTCTCCATTATTCTGGATTCGCTTCTTCTCCGGGAAGTCTGGCGAGAAGGTTTTATAGAGAATGACATCACCGACATACTTCTCATTGGTCAGTATGGTTTCGATGGACCGCTTCGACCAGGCAGTTTTTCCTCTGGAAGTCAAAATGCCGTTTCCTTCCAGATGCTTCTTGATGCCGCCCACACTATATCCGTCCAGGTACAGTTGGAATACCTGACGTATTACCTCTGCCTCCGACTCGTTGATTACCAGGCTGCCATCTTCGGCATTGCTGTATCCGTAGCATTTTCGGTTATATATTTGTGCATCTGGGTTCTGGGCAGCCTTATCCAGACTCCACTTGATATTCTCACTCTTGTTCTCAGACTCGCCCTGGGCAATGGCTCCATGAAGGCTGATTGCAAGTTCCGCTTCCTTGTCAAAGGAATACAGCTGCTCATTCTCAAAGTAGACCTGGACATTCACCTTTTTCAGTTCCCGAACAATAGTCAGAACATCCACCGTGTTTCTGGCAAATCGGCTGATGGACTTAGTGTACACAAGAGTCACTCTCCCGGCTTTGCAATCGTCCAGGAGCCGCATTAAATTCTTACGGTTATCTGATGTCCTGCCGGACTGAATGTCCAAATAGACGTCATACAGCCGCACCTGCTGGCTATTAGCCACATCCGCAATAAGGCCAGACATCTGATGACCTGCACTCACGACCTGCGTTTTGCTTGCAGTGCTGACACGGCAATAGATGCCAACCTCATATCTTGACGGCGGTAATGGCGGATGCTGTTTTAATTTTTTAACGATAGCCATAATGCCCTCCTGCGTTATCGTTATAGAGTACACCCGTATAGGCTGTTCTCATTATAACTAAGATTAGGCTAACTGTATATAAGAATGTAAAAATCATTGAAAATAAAGGATTTTTTTTGGGGGGTACAGATAACAGCCTGCTTTGCATTCCCTTGTCCCTGTGGATACAATCCCAATAAAAAAAATCATGGTTTTAACTTACACCATGATTCTCTTCCAATCCTACATCATTTTTATTCCGTTCTCACACCATCAACTGATTAAGATATACTTCAAGCCTTGGTCTACAAATAAGATATTTGTTACCCCAACGAACACTAAACTCTCCTTCATTGCTTTCACACAGCCTTCTCATATTCTTAATTCCAATATTAAAATATGATGCAGCCTCTCGAATAGTCAACATATATTTTTCAGGAATTGCAACCAATTCCTCATTGCTCTTTTGATTCTGTAAATTTTCCATGTGTCATATCCTCCAATCTGATTTTCAAAGGGGTATAACATATATCACTCTTACAGTGGGATAAGTCAACTACTATCTACTTCCCGCCAATCTTTTCTCAGACAATATACACTTTATCCATCTGACTCATAGAAATAGCTCTTACAATCCATACTTTGACCTCATATTTGAAATCACACGATCCGCATCCTTGAAGATTCCCTGTTCTTTGGATTTTTTCAATCTTGCAAGCATCTCTTCCTCGGTCATCGGTGCATATAATTTACTCTTTAACTCATTTTCTACTCTGACCTGATTTGTACTATCTATGTTCAACACCTCATTTCCTCTCATTTTCTTTATTATAATGATAAATTATTTGTATTGTATTTTAAGGTTGGAATCTGTTAGATTACTGCTACTTTTTAACGATTACTCCTCACATTTTAACGATTATCTACATTTCCTGTTTTTCATCTTTCCATTCGTAGTATTACCGTAGTCTCCAACTACTACAAGTGCAAAAATCTGCCCCTTTTTGCCCCATAAAGTACCGATTTTACTGCGTTTCCACAGTCCTGCCGTGGCAGATGAAAAGTACTTTAATCATAAAATTCTCCTATCATAAAAAGCCGAGAAATGCCTTGTTTTGGGGCATTTTGCCGACTTGTTTCTTCTAATATAAAAGTTACATTTTAAGTGCCGATTTTTCAAAATACGACAAAACGGTGCAATTCACACCCCTCATTTGTAGTAAAATCGTAGTCAAAATTTTCGGGATTACTACTCTGGATTTGGCACCCCTTTTGGAGTATTTCTAAACCGAGGGGGTGCATCGTTAAAAGGTATATTTTGCCTATTTCACGGACGTTAAAATTCCATCAAGGAATTTGACTTCATTACATCGCATCTGCTCTGTGAAAGCACTATATACATCTATCCCGGTCGGAATCTGAAATCCGTGCTTGATGAGACAAATATCCTCTCGTATCTCTACATTCTTCTCATAAGTCGAACCACGATTGAGCCACATAACAGCATCTTCTTCCTCTCCCATTTCAGGATAAAAATAAAATCCCTTCTTGGCATCAAATCGGAACATATATGCCAATACCTGCAGATAGTCCTTGTTTCCAATATTATCAATCGGTTTGTACTTCGCATCTGCAATCACTCGTGCCTCTGAGTCTCTGCTGATGAAGTCTGGGTAGATAAGTCCGCGATTATGGTCAAACAAACACTGAGAACCTTTTGTAGCTTTGTTCATCGGATGATAGAAAAACTCGTCCACAATCGAATTCATATACTCTTCCCATAGCCATGCACCATCAAAGAGCAATCCATATACCTTCTTGCTTCCCATTCCAATCTGATGTTTCTGATGCTGTAAGATAAGTAGACACAAGCTCTGCAGTTCACAATATTCTCGATAATATGCGTGTCTAATGGTATTAGTTTTATTTGCATCGATAATCTTCTGTCGGTTACACATCTCGTAGTTAGGAGTGGCCGCTATAACATCCTTAACTTCATCCCTAGCCTGTGCAAGCAGTTTATGTCCGTATGGCTTATGTTTGATAAACTCCACCGTATGACGGATTAATTCCATCAAATCATTATCAAATGAATACTCCCTCTGCGAATATGCTACATTACCAACAAACGGTGTATTCTTAACAATGTGTCTCGCTATATCTATCGTTCCCTTAACATTGCTGTCATTGTATGTTTTTCTCACATAAGTCTTAAATACACCCTTACGCATGGCACTCTTTAAGTAATGTGGGAAGATAAAAACAAGCAGATTGAATACACGATCATCATTGTTCGCATCTGTTTCCAAATCCACAATATTCGGGACATCAAATACTCTCTCAAGCAAATATTGAAACAGGAAGTCCTGCCCGTTACCACTAAATCTTGATTCAACTATGAGTTTCTCATCTCCAAGTCCCATGAAGCCCATGACATTGCTCGACAAATAATAATTGTTTACACTCTGTAAAATCATCTGGTCTTTTGTGATATCATCTGCATCTCTAAGAATTTCCGGGAATACAAATATCCCTTCATTCTCCAACTGCTCCAAAGTTTTATCTGCAATTTTGCTTGTCAGAAGTGATATGCCAGACAATGACTCCTTAGGCATTCTCGAATTATCTTTTATTTTAATTCGACTCATCTACATCAGCTCCATCCGACTTTCCCTTGTTATATGCTTTCTTAAATCGCTCCATAATACCTTCTTCATCATACATACCATTTATATATTCCTGTAACAACGGATGTAGGTAATCTGACCATAACTGGTCAAAATCAATATTCTTCAGCTTCAAGAAATAGGACGCACCAATCTGATAGTTTTCATTCAGACCTTCTGTTGCTGCAATTTCCACATTCAAAGCTGACATTCTGGCAATTACCTCAGCCTCTTTCTCTTCGTTGTTCAAGTTAGCAAGCATCTCAAGACGCTCATCTGCACGAAGCTCCACAAAACGGAATCTTCGTCTCATAGCAAAATCAAAGCTGTCTACAGATCTGTCAATATCATTCATCGTACCAATGATATAAACATTGTCTGGAATATAGAATTTTTCATTGCTATCAGCATGAAGGTTTGCATATTGGGTGGAAACCTCTCCTGCCACACCTCTATATCCCGGATCAACAGCAAAGAACAGCTCTCCGAAAATCTTAGATATCTCACCACGATTTATCTCATCAATGATAAATACATATTTCTTCAACTCTTCCTGTCTTATAATCCTTGCAGCCTTTTTCTTTTTCTGAATCTCGTTAAAAATAACAAGATTGTAGGAATATCTCTGCTGTGTAAAATTGATATTGAAAAATTCCGTAATATCTTTTAATTTGTTAAATTCTCTTCCAGACTCTAACATCTGTCTAATTTCAGAAATATTCAATCGGATACTGTTGATGGATGCATTTTGTGGTATTGAAAGATAAATATGCTCATCATCGACATCTGTGATTGTAAATTCTGTACCCGTTTTGGTCTTGAATGTGTTATTTCCTGTGTCCACATCATCAAAGAACTCTTTCATTGCTTCTTGAACAGATAATTCATTTGCAATGACCTCTGTGGACTTTTTAGAATTTTCATAGTTTCTTCTAGCCTTATCCACGAATTTCTTAAACACGCCATCCTGCAATTCAAAACCCATAGAACCATCTTCATTAGTCTTTGGACGGAGTCCTTCTACGAAATCCGAATAGTCATAACTTGGGTGAAATTGGACAAACTCTACCTGTTGCTTTTGCTCATCTGTGAGCATCGTATAATCATCAAAATAGCCATTGCTAATAATGTCAGCAGCAATTTCTTTTGCAAGATAAGTCTTTCCCGTTCCTGGAGCACCTCGGAATATAATGTTCTTAGATTCCACAAGCATAGTAGAATATGGATTCAGATAGCCATTAAATTCTGCTGGTTTTACTTCCTCTACAACTGCTGCCTTTTCCTCTGCATTTTCCTTCTCGTCCTTCTCACGATAAACCAATTTGAAGGAATCTCCCGGATTACCAAAACGTATCAAACACTCCTGAACAAATCTAAGAGTTGTAAAGATATTCCATGAATAAATTACAAACTGTCTGCCATCATCATAATAATACGACATTGTATTGAACGGATTTATATTGTGTGCTTTTGCTTCGTCCTTGCTGTAATAAATTCCACGAATCATTTCCTTATCTGGAGCGTATTGACAAATTGGAAAATGTTCTTTTTCTTCTACTGGCAAGGCTGCAATCTGTTTTTCATAAATTTGAAACGCAATACGTGGTAAAGTTTGGTTTGTATTCCGTCTCTCACCTTTCCCATAATTTCTTTTGATAACAGTTCCATCGACAGCAACAAATGATGCATCCAAAGGCTTGAACACATCTCCTGCACTAATATTATCCATAGTGAATGAATCATCAGTAGAAGTAACAGAATCTGATGTTATAATAATCTCGTATTTTGTCTGCTTAATCTGAATCTCATATCCTTTTGCAGTAAGATAGTTTTTTGCTTCGACAGCATTATATCCAGATACATCTATCTCTGCACCATTCTGCAAGTGATTTGCTACTGCGATGACATACTTTGGTGGATAGGTATTACCGTTTTCCCATACAAGCTCATACTTGGTACTCGTATTGTGCCAAGGAACTCCATTCTCATCAATATATTTAATAGCCTCTGCTATAAATTGTCCGTCAACTTTTGGGACTGCCATGATAAGCACCTCCATTTTAATGAATATACCAAATTCATTATATCACTAAACGGGTGTTTTGACACCAACAATCGTTAAGTGGCACTAACACAAAAAGGCATCCAGGCATTTCTGCCTAAGTGCTAATTTTATAACTCACTACACTACTTTGAACATATTCTGTTTTAATGGTCTATCATCCTTATCTGAAAGTCCCATCTCTTTTCTATCATCTACCATACTCTGCATCTTGTGAAGTTCCTTCTCCGCATCTTCAAGTCCAACATGGGTATAGACATTCAAAGTTACTGCTATGTCCGAATGTCCCATCAAATATTGAAGAGTCTTCGGATTTATTCCCGATTTTGCCATATTCGAGCAGTAGGTATGGCGGCACACATGAGTGGTTATCTTAGGCATCAGCACCTTGTAAATCTCATTGTACCTGCCAAGCATACTCCTAAATCGGTGTTCCCAATGCATAGCCACAAGGGGTATTCCATTCTTGTCAAGGAATAAAAATCCACTGTAGCCTTGCACCACCTTCTCCACCTTGTACTTAGTTCTATCATCAATTATTGAGCGAAACATATCTGCTACTTCCTGGCTTATCGGCAACACGCTTGTTCCAGCTGTGGTCTTAGTGTCTTGAATGATATATTCCATTGCCGAAGTCCTAAGTAACTGATGGTCGATATTTACTGTATTATTCTTAAGGTCGATGTCCTTTAAGGTCAATCCACAGAATTCTGAAATTCACATTCCTGTATGGAAAAGGATGTAGGCAACCTCATAATATTTGCAGTATAAAAGATCGTCATGTACAAACCTTAAAAACTTTCTCATCTTATATTTGGTAATTGCCTCTCTTGTGACCGAGTCATTAACCAGAACTGTTGCAAGTTCAAATCCGAATGGATTCTTGATGAGAACATCGTCATCCACTGCCATCTGGAAAGCAGGTCTACCCCCCTCGAATGGTATAGATAGAACTGTAACTCTTGCCATCCTCCTGCTACAGCTTGATTAAGAACAGCTTTGCATCTGATACTCGAATCTTGGAAATCTTCATATCTCCAAAAGATTCCTTCCTCAAGATGTTCTGCACTGTCTTGTATCCTTGCTTGGTGCTTGGTCTTACATTGACTTTTGTTTTAAGGCATCTCTCCACCAATTCATTTACTGTGATGTTCTTCCCCATTGGGTCCAATCTGTTATCCAAATCATAACCTATCTGCTTTTCCAACTCTCTTAAAGAAAGACATGGTTTCTTCCCAACCGGGAGTGGATCAGTCGGTTCAAGTCTCTTTGGTACTTGTTCTGTGATAGCCGTAACGTTTCATAAAAAATAATCTCCTTCCTGCGTCTCATAATGTCTACACTATTACCAAGACGTCTTAAAATTTGTTTTGGATACTTTTTGAGACTGTTTACCAGCCTGTTTTACATAGTCTTAAAATGTACACTTTTAGAGACCACCTCCTTTCCGTAAAAATGGGTATAAAAAAGAAGGTATATTTCAACCTTCTTTCATTTATCTTACTTTTTCCGATAACCTTCTCTCCAAAAATGGTCTTATCGAATTTAATAATATACCTTTTATCTTCTTGTGCTGTTTCGGGGTAATCAAGTCTTTATTTCTCTTGTTGAACATTGTCAGCATAAATTCATAATCCTCTTCACCATCATAGCGATTATAAGCTGTATCAAAAGCACCTTGTTCATATAACCATCCTAGAAGTTTCCGAGAAAACAATTCTGGCAAAAGGGATAGATACCGATGTTCTTCTACAGCATGTAATAATTTAAACTGACTTTCTATCAACGCAGTCTCTTCTTTCAAATCAGTTCTATTAAATTTCTTTATGCAAGAACTTCCTATTGGAAATAATAATCTTCCATTACATACATTCCTTATCGCATAAAGATATTTGATATTTTCTTTCCCACAAATGCACTCCTCTGAACAGCTATCATCTTCTTCACAATCATATATTTCCCATTCAGTTACTGCCTCTTGCCAGTTATCACTTTCAGAATTATTAATAACTGTCATTATTAAATTTCTCACATATGTACTTTCTATAACGTTCACCTCCACCATATCATTATTGAACACTATTAATCATGGCATTTATATCAGCTGCTCTAAACCGTTGTTCTTCCGTTGTCCATGCAACCGTCATATTGGCTTTCTTAAGATTTTTGATAAATTCTGTAATCACAGTTTCACTCTCTTCTGTATACATATACAACTTACGCAAAGTCCTGTCCTGTGGTTTGCCTTTTGATAATACCTTTGTACCAATCAATACTGTTTTTTCAATTTCATCAATTCCTACCGCTCTAATAATATTCCTATTATTTCTAAGTGTTTCAACCTTTTGAGACATACTTATTTCCTGAGGAATAGCATTATTAATTTCATTTAAAAATCGCTCAAAAACAAATGTCGCATTTCCACTCTGTAGTTGCAGTTCTGCCGTCATCCGCTCCTGCACTTCATCAGAAATATACACTATATAATCTCCGTTTCTATGACTACCATACATTTTTAGCTTACGCATAATTGCTGTATTCCTCATATAGAGAAACAAGCTATCCTTCTCATCATCTTCCGCCAAAAACATAAGAAACAAAAAGCGTCCTCTTCCTATTCTTATATCAAACGCAACAGATTTATCATAGGAACTAAGAGCTTCCATATATACGTTTTTTAATTGTGTAAAATTAAATTGTATTGACGCCATACATATCTCCTTGAATTATATTTTATATAGGCTACCCTTTTATAGTAGCCCACACCATTAATTGGGTATAGGTCTTCATTCTATTCTTCTTACCTAAACATTCTTTGTAATCCCCAATTTTTTGAATATCCTCGCAATATTATGCTTCCATTTTTCGGTATGGTCGATTTTTTCGACCACCTTTTTTTCATCAAATAATTCTCTTTTTGTCTTTTGACTCAGTTCTTCCCAATTATCTTTAGGAATAATATAGGTCGCATTCCCATAAAAAGCAGATTCCAGCACACAATAATTATCATACAGATATGCATAATATCCTTTAAATCCATTAACTCCTTCTACCATTGTCGTCGCATTATACATCTCCATATAATTTAATCTTGCGATATCATATGTGTCTGTTTTTTGATTCATAGATTTCAACTGCTTTTCAACATGCCTACTCGGCATTTCTCCAGGCGGAAGCATTTCCCAATTACATCTTTTTCTTTTAATTGTCTTTTCGATTCGAATAACATCATCATAAACATAACATTTACCGTATATTTCAAGCATTAAATTAATTGCTTCTTTCATATACTTCTTCCTAACATCATCTGTCATATTTACAATAACAAACTGCTGCTTACTCTCATCCTCATATAACTGCAATTCTATTCCATATGCCTCTACCTCTATTTTAGGATAACACTCCTTATATATATCAGCAGCAACCATAGATGCATTGGTATTACCAAATGGATACACCCAATTTGTGAAAACATAGCGACGTTCTTTGGATTTAGTTTTATCGGCATATGAATATCCATAAGCGTTCTTTCTACTCTGAGGTCCAAAAGTTCCCGATGGTAATACTATATCACCATCTTCTTTTAAGCCAACTATTTCTGCCTCATTATCCATTACAGGAATACCTAACTGTATTTTATTTATGTCATATGTATGAGGAATCTGAAGTTTAACAATTCTTTTGCCATTAATACAATATTGTGCCATATTTTTTCTCCTTCTTTAATTCAATCTTTCTATTACAATACTAATTTTTCAAAAATAAAAAAGCCTTTTTTAGACATGCTCGGGTCTGTGATTATTGACTGTATAAATCAATGGTACTTTGCCTTGTGATTAGCCAATGTCTTTCCAGCTTTACTCTTGGTGCTCTTGCTGGTTGACTTGCTGGCTAATTTCTTAGCTGCACTACCGACTTTACCGCCATGATGTACTGCCATATCACAATACCTCCTTTGCAAAATCTCCTTGCAGAAGAAGGTTTTCTTTGGTATTATTAGTTTGCGAGAAAAATAAGTCCAAAGACCTTCTTTGGCAAGGGAATCAGTCAGAGTTAATCTCTGGCTTTTTCTATGTAAAGAGCTCTGCTCTTACATACCACTCTTATTTAATTTTTATCTACGCCAAGAGCTTTATATAAAGGATTCAGCTGGTCTTTCGCTGCATTCGCAATCTTTTCGATATCTAAACGCCCTATCATACCGTTACTCTGTATTCCTTTGTAATAAACTTTATTGGCCTGCTTATACAAACGTTGAAGCTTATCATAGCCATTCTTTCCAGATACTTTCGTGTTTTTACCCAACCTCAAGAATCCTAAAATTCCTTCTATGTCATATAAAAACCAGTCTTCAATCGACCGCTTTGCTTGCACATGAATAATTTTGGAAGCCCCGTTGTCTGTAAGTTCTTTCTTTACTTCATCCCACTTTATCGGTGGCTTAGGAGCAAAATCAAACACATCCGTATCACTGCATAGTACGATTGTAAATTCGCAGTCATCATCACATTTAGGTTTGATTTCTTTTATAAATTTTCTGAGTGCAATACTTTTAAAGCCTCCTACACCTCTGACGTTTCTATATTCAATATTAGTATCGAACCTACCCGCAGGGTGTAGTTTTCTGGCATTTGCGACTACTTGCTTGTAAAATTCGACTTCTGTATCACCCTCTACAAAAAGTACAAGGCATTTACTCATCGGCATCACACTCCAAATAATCGCTTATATTACTCTCTGAATCAGCAAGCATTGAGAACAGATAATCCCCCATACTCATATTAAATCCAGCTGCATCATTCTCCAACTGTTTCTGACCTGACTTCTTAAACGCAAAGAACTCTGCTACACCAGGTTTTCTATTCATACCAACATGAATCCATGAGGGATTCAAATAGCTAATAATATATGGTGAATGACTTGTAATAATTACCTTACAATCATCTAGCAACTGACTTATAATTTGTATATATGCTTGGAACAGCCCAGGATGAACAGAGTTCTCTGGCTCTTCAATCGCTATCAAAGAGATATTGTTGACACTGGATACAATTATCTTTGTCAATATCATAAATACTCTCTTAGCACCATCTGACATCATCGAAAAGTTAACTGGATTCGCCAAGTTTTTATCCTTTACAAATAAAACGTAAATGGAATTTGTAAATATGAATGGTGCATCTTCAGGGAACTGGTCACTCTCCGCTGCATTGATTTTAAAGCTCTTTACAATAACATCCTCAATGTCTGGGAACAACTGAAAATACACATCTTTCAGCAACTCAAACTTATCTGGATTCTGCTTCTTCAAATTAAAGATAATGCGTGGAAGGTTGTCCGCATTAATCATCTCGTTTTCAAAACCTTTACGAATGATTGGGTCTGGCTGATAAAAGCTCTTTGCATCCAAATTGTTTTCCATATACATTCTCATGCTATTCAGTTTCTTAATGAATTCCGCATAGTAAAGCTCATCATATGCTCTAAGCTTATTTACAACGAGCTCCGAAGACTCCACTTTAATCTTTGATGAACATCTACCTGTCTCGGAACTCTTATACAATGCAGCCTCTTTTGTTCTGTTGATAAGCTGTGTATACTTCTGTCCTTTCTCATCCAGTTTGATTCTCAAATACTCCTGAACAATCTCAGGAACTTCATCTTCATCACACTTCCAAGAAAACTCATATCCATACTGTATACGATACTCCTGTCCAGCATCTTCAGTTAATACTTCTACCTCAAACTTATAATTTCTACCCTGCATACTCTGGTTAATCGGAATAAGATTAGAATTAGCCATCATCTCCATCTTATCGTCAATGGATGCTTTTATAAAAGCCAATCCAAAATCAATACCAGAAAGTACGTTGGACTTACCAAAATTATTAAGTGCTACTAAAGCCGTAATATTATCAAAAGTTATTTTTACATTAGATAGATTCTTAAAACCATCTATCAATACGGCCTGTATCTTCATAGTGACACACTCCTTTTCTATTATCATGCTCACAATATACCACCTTCCTGATTGAAACGCAAGTTTTTTTTGCATTTTATTTTTATTATTCTATTCATTATTCTATTTTTTATTCAAATATGCAATTTATTTTTTCTTTTAAATAAAAAAAGAAGGGCATTTTCCCTTCTCTTCATACTCTACACATATATAATTTATAAATCCTTTATTATATAAGCCATCACCAATCTTCTCGTAATCATTATACGTCGGCTTATAATACCTTGGAACATTCGCACAGCATCTATAGCACTCACACTTCCTGATTTATATTTACTTCCTGCTCTACGCATAGCAGCTATTGCTTCTGCTCTAGTAAACTCGTTTTCACCCTTTTCTTTCACATACTCTGTTAGTACAGCTAATAATTCCTCACGGCAATTCTTGTACATAATTTCGCTCCTGTAATTATATTATTAGCCATATAAAGAGTCTTTTCCGCCATCTATTTTGGAGGTGCAAACGGGGTGCAAATCATACTCCTCAACGAATACAATTCTTTGTATTCCAAGAAAGAAACCTTACAGAAAACCTATAAATCTGCGGAGAAATAAATCAATGCTTTTAACAGGAAATTAGATAATCTAAATCAATATCTTAACTGTACTTCTCAAGTTCAGCAGATTAGCGACAGGAAAACAGAAAAGGACCAACCTACTCTCTGATTTTTCCCATCAAAAAAGGTGTATCGAATTGAAGTTTTTCACTTCGCTGCGATACACCTTGATGTGTGTAGTAAACTCTTGCTGCTTTTTCTACTAATATTCCGTTTTTTCGTATTTTCCACTTTTGTTTTATCATGTACTGTACTCCATATTTATCATGTATTCTAACGTAATTCACTCCTGTCGATCTATTCTTTTCCCCTTATGAATAACCTCAGTTCTTATTTCTTACGAGTAAAAATATAACTGCGAACTAATAACATCAAAATTTGATTGATTTTCAGCAACAATTGATAAAATTCTTTTCTTGTTATCAGTAAAACTGTATGTATCACAAAGTCCCATTCCATCTATTTTTGAAAACAAAAAAATAAAACATCTTGTCTCATCAATAATCTGCAATGCCTCGGCTATATATCGCCTATATAAGTTATATACTTCGTCATTTCTGTGTGAATAAATCACTCTATATAATCTTGTATCATTATTCTCTGCCATACCCAGATCAAGTCCAATTCCTTTTTGCATTAAATAGAACTCTTCTTCTCCATTTATATATGCCACGATTGAATAATCGTCATTGATTGAAAATAGCATTCTTTTACCATCTATAAGCCCAGGGATTCCTATAGTATATTCCGGTCTATTAAATGGGCATTCTAATATTCTAATGTAATCAAACCGTCTATTTGCATCATTTAGAATTTTCTCAAAAATAGTAATATCATTATTTATCTCACTAATATCATATTTAGATGATAATAAAAAAAGGTAAACCTGTTAGTTGTTCTGTAAAGAAACTTCGATTGTGTTCTACAATTAATCTTAATTTCTCCTTTTCATCATCTAAAAGATTACTATATTCAATAGCCTCATCTGATACATCTCCTGGGAAAAAAATCATATCTCCAAGTTTTAATACGTACTCTAACAGTACACGTTGTACAGGCAAAATATATAAATTCACTTTTTCATACCCCCCTTTCTTTACTTTAATGAAACAAGACTACACAATTTTCAGATTCCATCCCTTCTGTTGTAACTTCATCTGCATTTTTTCATCCACAAAATCAATAGGAATAGCAAGGCAAATCAACGCTCTTGCTCTTGTCATTGCAACATACTGGCATTTTAATCTTTTCTCTGAAGAACTCTTCATCCTTTTGGGTGGTTCTCCACACAGATAATCAAGTATTGATTTCATATTATGCGATTTCATAAAAGTCTCTAACACCAAAGTAGCTAAATGTGTTCTTCCTTTAACAGAATGGATACTACCAAATTCCATATCAACCTCGCGTTTTGTCTCTTCGTCACAGTACACATAATAATTTGGCAATAGTTTTTTATCATCACTATTTTCATTGCTCTTTTCTTGATCTTCCACCCATTTTCCAAATTTTTTTACATTCTCATTGGGTTCAGTTTCAAATAGAGACAATATTTTTTTCATAATAATAACCATAGACTTCCAATCTTCTTTAGAAATTAGATTACCAAAATCAGCAAGTAACATAAGTAACTTTCTGAAATCCTTTTTTTGTTCATCTGATAATAGTTTCATAATAGCATTGATTGAATTTCCCATAGCAGGTATATAATTACATTCCTTAGCTTTATTAACTAATCGTCTAAGACCTTTACAAATCCATTCAATCTGCTCTGATTTTTCTCCATTATTCTGAAATTCTTCAATTCCTTTCCTAAAATAATCAATCAAATTTTTAGGAGTGGTTCTCTTGTTTGCTTTTCTAGCTTCATAAGCATTCCAATAATCATATATTCCTTTGGGAAATTGATTATCTTTTGTCTCTTCTTTTTTATCATGAATCATCCCAATTACGTGAACGCCTTCTTTTTCATAAGTTTTCAGTTCCTCATCACTAAACGTATCCAATATAAGTTGTCCAAATTCATCTATTACCTGAGCTGCATTCTCCTTTTTAAATAAAAAGATTGTATGTTTGATTCCCTTTTGCGTAAATTCATTGTCTGTACCATCCATTTGAGCTTTTGAAAGAGCAACAGTATTGGCTAAACTTGATATGGATGAATCAAATCTTCTGCTTTCACTTAAAACAAGTGCATTTTCCCTTGGAAAATTTCCCGTTGTATCATCAGCATATAAATTCCCATATATTGCTTGATTACTATCACCAAATCCCTGCCTTATGCTCAACTCTCCATCACTATTAAAAGCCTTTTTGAGCAAATCCCATTGAAACGTATCTGTATCCTGAGCTTCATCTATAAACAATATAGGAAACCTTCTCTGTATAGCTTTAGGTATCTCATCCCATTCTTTCAAAACTTTTTGAGCATATAAAAGCATTTCCCCAAATGTAAAATATCCATCTTTTTGAGTTTTCTCAATAACTGATAACAAAAGTTCATTGGTTTCTTCATTTTTAACTCGCTCGATATTCCCTATATTATCTCGATATTCGCAAATCGTCTCACTTTTATATTGCATTTCTAAATAGTAACGTTTATTTCTTGGTAGTTTATTCCATCTAAGTGAGTGGACAAGCTCCGTATCTATAATATTGATTTCATATCCGTTTGACTTTAACCATGGTAAAGAAACATATGTATCAAAAAAAGAATGCACTGTACCTATAAAATGCGGATACGATAACAATTTTCGCCCGATCTCTGTGTTTCCTAATCGCTCTTCTATCTCTTCTCTTGCCACATTTGTATGCGATAAAACACAGATGCCAGCATTGGAATATGGCCATTTCTTTGCAAGAATTGCCAACTTAGCAACCAATATAGTTGTTTTACCACTTCCCGGAAACGCCTGTATATCAACAGAATCCATATTTTTTAGTACATTAACTCTAGCAGAATCAAAATGAACTTTTCCGCCCATCATCTCTTCTACCCACAATATATCTTCGTCAGTAATCTCTATATTTGCTAATTTCTCAATTTCCAATCAATTCACCCCTTAGTAACATATATAATTGCACTTATCAAATAATCCGGTAATACCTTTTTCAAGTCTTCAGCTCTGTTTATATATTTCTTTTCAAGATTAATCGCTAATTCTTGTGCGAAATCAGCTTTTGATGCTTTTTTTGAAGTAAAAAAACTATAAAAGCAAGCTGCTCTTTCTTCTTTAGTTTTATAAGCATTTATCTTTTCAATTAATTTATCCTTCTTACTTGGTCTATTCTTTTTTTCATAGCTTACATTTATTACAGAATCAATTAATATTTCCTTCATTTCTTCATCCTGTAGCCCTATATACGCTAAGTCATATTCTAGTGTCCAATGATTGGCTACAAATGTTTTTACTTTCTGTCCATCTGCTTTTTCTTTTATCTCATTAACATGGTTTTCTGCTCCTAATACTGAATAATCAGCCTCTGCTCGCCATGCACGTTTACTTTTCTCTGGCCATGTATCCTTATCATCTGTATATTTTTCATCTATACAAATTCTTGGAGCACAATTGGGCATAATATCTCTATCTGTAACACATGCAACATTTACATCCAACTGTTTATTCTCATCTTTTCTTTGAAATATCTTTGCATATCTTCTCAATCCGGTACTTCTAACATCAACAAGCGAAGTACCATAGTCTGTAAAATTACATCCCAATAATTTGGATAATGTAGGTAACAGCAATGCCTCTCCAGGACCTTCTACAATTATTACACTTCTTGCAAAAAACAGATTTGCTTTAGTTGCATCAAGGTATTTTTCCAAATAAAGATAATCATCTTCATCCAATTTTGTCTGCTCTTTCTCAAGAGAATATACTTTACCCGATTTCACAATCACAATGTTAGATAATTTTACAACAGAAGCCAATAATGGCGAATGTGTAGTAATTATAGTCTGTCTATTCCCTTTCTCAGATTCTTCTTCTAAAGATTGAATTAATTTTAATTGTCTTTGTGCATGTATATGTGCTTCTGGTTCCTCAATCAATAAAAAACAGGATTTATTATCTCCTATTGCCTCATTATGTAATAGTAACTCACATGCCATACTCATAATATTACTTGTCCCAAGTCCAACTCTACCGCACATATCACTGGCATCTTTATCTACTGCAAGATCTAATTTCTCCAATAATGTCATCTCTTTTTTTATTTTATTAGAATTTGACCCTGTAACTTTCAATCTTGTTCTTATGTTATCCTTTTTCAAAAGCATTTTTTCTTGCAGTATTGTCGTCATTTCTTCGTTGATTGAATCCAATGCTGGATGTTTTGCTAAAAGTGTATTTGAAAGATCTGCTATTCCCGCTATGGAAAGATTATGAATATCAATTCCCTCTTCATACTCATCAACTCCTTGATCTACAACAGAAATATGTTGCATAATTTGTGATAGTCTTGAATGTCTTCCAGCCTGCATTTCACTATATGCATCTCTCAAGGCACGCAAGTATGTAGCTCTTAACAATTCTCTTGCTTCTGCAGATGGTGATGGTCCGTTTCCTTCTATTCCTGTTGAGACATTTACCACTGGGCGAGGCGGATTGAATGATGATAAATATCTGCACGTCCAATGTAGATATAAACATGGAATCTTTTTATTTTCATCTTCATATGAGAGGCATTCCAAAAAAGCCCCTCGTTCATCTTCATTCAATTCCTCAAATTTACATGTAATTTTAATTTCTAATGTTGCATCTTCTTTGTAAAAATCTTCCTGCTCCACTCTATACCAGTTCATATCTGTAGTTCCAAGAACTAGTTTTATTGCATCCATGATTGCTGATTTTCCAGAATCATTTTCTCCAACAAGAACATTTAAACCTTTTTTGAAAGTAATACTATGCTCATTTCCATCAAAACATCTAAAATTCTTTATTTGCAACAATGAAAGATACATATTCCTCAACTATCCTTTCTTTTGTTATCCGATTACACCTTATCTTCGTTTTATAGTTTTACAACACTTACAATACTTTCCAGTATCCTGCCTTTTTTGAACCAACCCGCTCTATATACCCATTTTCTCTTAAAAATGATATATTGTTTTCTACTGCTGTTTCACTCACCCCTAATATATTATGAAGTTCTGCAGTTGTAATGTTCGGGTTGTCCCTCATTTCTGAAATAATTTTTTGCCTTCTGGAATTTAAAGGTTTCTTATCCCCAACCTTTTTCCCAACTTTATTCCCAACCTTATTTATTCTCTCAAATGGGATAGTAACAACAATGGAATTCTCCCTAAATGAAAATGCATCTTTTCCATACATTTCCGTAATTTTAGGGACTCCTCGACCAGATTTCTCACTTATATGCAGTTGAAGAAATATCTCGGATAATTTTTCATTTACAGGGATTGATTCTCCCAAGAAAAATCCCTCCATGGTCTGTGCCGGAGCAAGTGTTCCCCTTGATAGTATCTCTATTCTGTCGGAAAATACCGAAATCATAGGTTCATTTCCTTCCACCCATTTATTGTGCAGGACGGCATTAATGACAGCCTCACGAAATGCCTTGTTATCAAATAACGGAACCTCCTTTCGTTCAACGACCCTGTCTGTCTCATCCGCCTGAATCAGGTTCAATACATCTCCATAACGCAACAACTCATCCAAACTGTATAATAAACAGTCATTTCCAAATTCACGTACAGAGAAAAGATTAGAGCCTTTTGTTTCTCCATCAAAAATAGATACACGAAGCGGAAAATGAGAATTATCCGACAGAAGCTGCGCTAATATATTAAACTCGCCTTCTTCTGTTTTTAGCCCCAGATTCTTAATAAACGTCTTTTGATTTAGAACAATACCTTTGGAACCGTAATATCCAAAGAGTTTTTGAAATGTAAGTTCCTGGTATTTTGCCGGTACTGTTTCTATCGTTTCGGTTCTTCCATCCAGTATTTTGAAAAGTTCAATTTCTCTCTTAGGGTAATCCTTCATATTACATTTTGATGATCCTATCCTTAAAAACCTCTTTTCTTTAAATGCCGTAGGAATCTCGGTTGCCGCAGGAATTACCAAACCAACGACTCTCTTTCCATAAATTTCTGTTTCTTCAAAACTAAAATTTATGCTTGGTGACAGATTTCTCGCAAGATAATTCTGATACGGTTCTTTGTTATATTCACAATACTGGTTAAATGTTGTTCCTACAATTTCATGGGTTGTATCATTTACACCCCAAATGAAATACGCATATTTTTTATAATGAAAAGCCGCCGCATTTGACAGGGCAGATACATATTCGCCTAATGCCTCAGGCTGAAACCAGTTTTCCTTAAATTCAAACCATTCCTGTTCATCACTTAAGGCACATAAATCTAAAACAATTTGTTTAATATCCATTAGTATGCTCCTTTACCCAACTTTTATTCCCAACCGAACTAATTATAACATGTTGGGAATAAAGTTGGGAATAAAAATAAAAAAACTTCAAAATATCTCATAAATTTCTTCTTTTCCCTTTGTCTTTTGTGGCATAGGCTTTTCTGTTTCTCCTTCTGCAACCTTTGCTTTCATCGTTTCCAGCTTAGCCTTCAGAGACATTCTTTCTGCAGGTGTATCTGCATATTGCCGGATGCACTTATCCTGCTCTGTATTCTCCACTTTCTCTGCAAGTGGAGTATTCTTCGCCGGATGGTCTGCAACCTCTTTTTCGCTCTCTGGAGCTTCCAGCTCATCATCCATATCCATCCCGTCATTGCCTTTTTATCCATGTTAAGCAAGGCATTCAATGCCGACAGACGATCCAACTTTTCTGCAAGCTCCGCTTCCTGTGCAAATGGCTTTGTTACCTCCACCTTTGCTGTTTCAAGCTGATGCTCCACAGTTTCAAGTTTTGTCTGTGCTTCCATGAGCTGTTTTGACATGGTCTCCAGAGCATGATTGATACGGGAAATATTACCAAGTGGATCTGATCCTACCTCCAGATTATGTGAAAGCTGTCCTTTTAGGTTCATCACAAATTTGTGATTGAACGCATCAAAGGATACTGCCATCTTAAAACTTGCATATTCGCCAATGACCGCAGGGGCATTGACTGTTTTTATTTCTTTGCACATCTCCACAAGGGCTGTTCCGGCTTCTTTTTTATCCGTATAGAGCTTGTCCCCCACTTTCATGGAAAACTGCTCTTTATCCACCGGAAGGTTTGCTTTCGCAGTCTGAATGTCTGCCAGCATCCCGCTGATACGCTCCTTTAAAATTGTAATCTGCTGGAGATAATGCTTTGCGATGTTGTCCTCCAGTCGGTATTTCTGACTGGTATGGTTTGCTTTCATAAGTTTCAGTTTTGAAACCTGAATATCGAGGTCCATCTTCTCCTTGATGTAATGATTTCCTGTTGCCAAAGCCTTGACCTCCGCATAAGTAAATGCTGCTTCATCCACATCCTCACAGGAACGTACCGGAGATTTACTTGTCATGATCTGACCGATAAATTTCTGCTTGTTCTCAATGAGCTGCCACGAATAACTATCAAAGGTTCCTTCCGTCACATAGCGGAAAATCTTGACCTTTAGATTAAGACTGCCCTGTCGCAAAATACGCCCCTCCTGCTGTTCGATATCAGTCGGTCATTTTTTGCGGACAGTTCAATACATGCCTGTCTGTTTCGCTCCCTGCTCCTGCGTTTGCTCTCGTTTGATTTCTCCCTCTGTATCTTCTTGGCACAAGCAGGACAATAC
>ERZ791569.115-NODE-115-length-67775-cov-8.554696_pt1 | contig 67775 bp, 61 predicted proteins | sample MGYA00509973_ERZ791569 | MGnify/ENA primary metagenome ERZ791569 (study PRJEB30046, sample SAMN00791902) | human gut metagenome | study: EMG produced TPA metagenomics assembly of the A metagenome-wide association study of gut microbiota in type 2...
GTGTAACTCTCTGATTTTCTGGTGATCCGCTTGGGGCTCGAACCCAAGACCCCAACATTAAAAGTGTTGTGCTCTCAAGACCTTTAAAAGCCTCGCCTACGGCTCGACTTTCAAAGGCAACCTGCTGAGCTAGCGAATCTTACGATTATCTTACTTATATACTTGCTTCTTTTCTTTTTCTTTTGGTTTAACTGTCAGTTTAACTCACAGAGTAAAATCACGAGATTTGTTAATACTATAATTTATGTTCTCTTTTATGTCATAAAGGTACTAATAATTTCGTTTAGTAGAATTTATTATCAGTCCTTATTTTCGATTTCTTCAATGCTGCAATATATCCTTTTACTTTAGAACCCTCATCATAAAGAAAATCCTCATCCGTCTTTTTATTCTGTGTCAGCTTAGTAAGTCCTATCAGTTTGGATATTAATTTGTATTTGCTTATCACGATTCTTTCTCCATCCTTATTAGTAAAGCTCTGTCTAATGGGTGTTTCATAGTCTTTCAAGAAATAGTCAAACATAGTTGCAAAATAACCTATTAAATAGGTTTGACTTGTTGAGGTACTTTCATAGAAGTTATCAATATCAAAAGCCCTGCTGAAAAGTGCTTCATTATAGTTCACTGTAATTTCTTTCTTGTTTACTCCATCATAGTAGGTGTAAATGTTTGGTGAAGCTAAAGCATTGAGTTTTTTATAAAACTCTTCTTTTTCCTCTTTCTTATCATAACCTTTAGAATGAAAATCCCTTGTCATTTTCACCATGTCAAACATCTTATCAGCCATAGTTCCTATGTAAGCTATTGCAAGCGCATTATCCACTATTATTTTCTTCTTTCCTATCTTTAAGGTAATATTTGCTTCTTCTGAAAATTCTGCATGGCTGTCACTGATAGATTTCAGTTCCTTTATAATAGTTTCACAAAAAGATTCCACTTGTGTATGAGGATAGACGTGTGCCATATATGGATTTTCCCACTGTCCTTTGGAAGCATGGGTAATGAACAGTATAAGTAAATAGAACTTATCCACATCTAAATTCAAAGCCTTTATATTGGCTTGTATTTCCTCGTCATTTAGATACTCGTTATATGACAGGAAATTCACTTCACCTTTGTTGTAATAGTATTCAAATTCTTCATCCGCTTTTGTTCCTCCAACGTGCATTATTCCCTTGCTATCCTCATAGACCATAGGGTAAAACTTGTATGCAACCTTTAATACATACTCCAGCATTTCGCTGTTGTCTTCTTCAATATCCAATTCAATCATAATCTCCAAACATTCAAGTATAGCTACAAAGATATTGAAAAAGTGGATTTTATGTGAATATATTCTTTATGTATGATGAAAGGGTGACAAAATTTGAACAGGGTATATAAAAGTGTTTTTTCTCAAAAAATGTCACCCTAATAATCTTAATATTCATTTAATCATAACAGGTGAAGATATTTATAACTGATGGAGAATACCAAATCAGACCAAATTCATTTAAAAGAATCTTCTCTTTTAAATCCCAAAATGCGTGACAATAACCTAATTCTTTTGGTATATCCAGTAAACTATCAACTTCCTTTTCAACATGTTCTATAATACGTCTGCCAATAGGAATGTGTTCAATAATATTTTCTATTTCTGATGGTTGTTCTTCACGGTAGATACAAAATATCTTTCTGCAAGTATAACAGTAACAATAAACCTTATATATATTCTTAACCTCCAGTAATCTTTTAGATATAATGGAAGTAAGTGTTTCAGAAGTTTCATAGAATATCAACTCATTGGAATTGTTATTGAAATGTTGGCAGCATGTGTTTTTGATTTTATTCTCTTCCAAATTAAATGAAATAGAATTAATGTCATGGTTCAAACCTGTAATGCTATCTCCTAAAAAGTTATTTATGGCAGCTTTTTCTTCTGATTCTGATAAGTCATTATTTAAAGTAAACTCTAAAGGCAGTTCTTTATCATGTACTGCAATTTGCTTTATTAGGCTGTCTGAATCATCGTCACGCTGATTATCTATTTTTAAAAGAATATCATTGGTATAATCAATATGCTTAGTCCGTAATGTTCTTCTTATATCAGTCGTGTCAAGTTGGTTATCTATTAAATACTTGGTAATAAAATATCCAGTAGATTTAAAGTCTTTAAAATTCTCATGTGTTAAACACTCTTTATGTGTAACTCTTTTTTGGTTGTATTGACCAAATATACCGTTGATTCTTTCAAGAATATCATCCAACTGTATATCTTTATTATTCGTGTTGTCTTTGGTGTTCTGTTCCATATATTAGAATTTTTAAGTTCTACCATAATTTTATTCCATCCATTTCCTTTATAGCTTGAAGAATATCCTCTTTAGTCATATCAGTAGTTTCTTCCTCTATGCTGATAGAACGGAACTCATAGCTTTCTACAATTTCTTTATCCTCATTCACTTCACTATATATCCAACTACCGAACACTCTGTTGGGCATGTCAAGGAATGTGATTCTAATAAAAGCACCTCCTAACAGATAAGGGTTAATGTCATAAATCACAAACTGACCTTTTATTTGCTCTTTATAAGGGTCTAAATTAGTATTGCTGACAATTCCCTTATTGTAATCATCCAAATATTTTCGCAAAGTACGGATATATTCATTATCCAACCAATCACTTCTATCCCAGTCCTTAAAACGAATGTCATTGAGTGTTTTTCCACTACTTATAGTATCTGTTGTTTGTAAAACTGTATCAACATTTTGGGCTGTTGAGGATTTTTGTTGGTTACAAGCTGACAGAATTATTAGTGTATAGATTATAAGATAAAGTTTATTCATGCTACTATAACAATATTAAAGGTATAATGCTAAGTTTATATTTCAGTTCTGGATAAGGACATTTTAACTGTGTTTTTATATTAAAATATTTTCCCATTCCGTTATAACTGACATCACAATTTTGTACTTCAAGAAAAACTTTCCAGGCAGTACTAACTCTTTTATAAATTACATGTAAAGTCTGGATATTATATTGACCATATAATTCTTTGCATTTATTCTTAATAAAATCACTTTCTCTATACAATTCTTCTTTTAAAAATTGAGTATTATGTTCATGTAAGTTTGTAATAGATATAAAATCATAGAGTGAAAAAGTAGGATTATTTAAAACTGCAACCATAAAATCATTCTCTTTTTTATGTAATTCACTCTTATTAGTCTGTGCAGATATAGCTATTGCTATATATAAGAAAATGAGTATAAATAAATTTCTTTTCATAATTACTGATTAAGAATAGTATTACCATATTTCCTATCGCTCTTCTTCATACCAAAAATATATAGTCATATCTTCATCCTGTAGAGCTACTGTAAGTTTTTCATCTGCAACAAAATAAATGATTATATCTCCTACACAATAGAATTGTGTGATATTAACAATTTTATTCGATAGTTTTGTCTTTGATTGTTTTGCTTCAATAATATAGTAAGTTACAGGTTCACTGTTAAGTGAGCTTATTACAATTTTTTTTTCATCTGTAAGTTTTATAACCGCATGATAATCAAAACTTTCTTGAGTGTTGATATTTTTCACTCTATTAAAATAGAATGTCTGTTCTTGCCCAAACGAAACAATGCTGACAAACAGCATGATGGTTAGTAATATCACATTCTTCATAATTGTGCTATTTTAAATAATATAAAGAACTTATTTAGTTATAATAAACTTTCCCTAAATTCCATATTTCACCATCTTTAAGAAGCTTAAGAGATACACAGTTATTAAACACTTGATTATCTAAACGATAAGAATCTGCACTTGTATCGAAAATAAATGATTCTACTTTAAACCATTCTGGTTCTTCACTATTCAGTTGAAATGCTTTAGCTATATCGTTTTGTGATAATAATAAATTACCCATTATGCCAACTCTTTCTACAAGAGAATTTCCATCTCCACTAATTCCTATAAAATAGCAAGTAACTATACGGTCTGAGCTCAAAATTTCAGGTTGAAACTTTTCTTCATTCTTTTTTGAGCTAACACATGATACCAATGTAATTAATAGAAAAAATAAGATTTTTTTCATTTTTATATGTATTGCACTATCAGCCCCCAGATATAGTATTTTTAATGTGAATAGTGCATATATAGAAAAGGCATGGGAACTATTGAATATCACCACATTGAGGCTCTGGACTGCCCTTGCAAAAGTAATAGACAATAGCCCATGCCTCATGAGGTATATATAAGATACATATATACAACACGAAAGCATGAGCAACCTTGTTCTATCATTCTTTTGCAATGAAATTGTCCAGATTTCAATGTAGAATGATAAGTCAAATGCTCATTCTAAATATGTCCTTCCATCGTGGAATTGCCACAAAATTAGAAAAAAACATGTTGATAAACAAGGATATTGTCTATTATGTTGGTTTATAGATGTTTTTACTTTTATATTTAAAGATAGGTAGAAAATCCAACTTTGCCCATATAAGAGCAAAATTTTCAGATTTCCTACCTGTAATAGATTTAGAAGCTAAGACATTCGTAAGTATTCAAAAGTTCTTCCTGTCTTAGTCCAAGATACCTTTTAGTAATGGCAATACTTGAATGGTTGAAAAGTTCCATAAGTTTAACCAAAGCAAGCTCTGAATTTTCACTGTTCATGTTATATACCTGTCTGCCAAAAGTCTTTCTAAGAGAATGACAGCTAAAGTTACCTATATGCAGTCTGTATTTCTTTTTCAGTTCTTTCAGTATAATGTTTATTCTTTGAACTGAAAAGACTGTACCTTTCTGGCTTACTAATACAGGTGCATTGATTCCTGTTGGTCTGATAGCCTTGTAACATTCAGATATATGCCTTTGAAGTTGTGGGTTTATACGGATAGTCCTTTTCTTTCCTGTTTTCTTTTCTATTATGGTGAACTCACTTGTATTTAGAATCTGATTCCACCTTAAAGAAAGAATGTCACCTATCCTTAAACCAAAGAAACAACCTAAAGCTATCAATAAACTCATGTTATAATTTCCATCCTTATAAAGTTTTCTTATAAGATTCATGGCTTCGTCCCATTCCAAGAAGTCAGCCGTTGTATTACTGTATTTCAAACTCATAATATTTACTTTTGAGGGGTTAATAATAAAAGTGAATGTCCGCTGTATATCCATACCAGCTAACTGATTGAATAATAGCGAAACATTCACTTTGTGCATTAGTGATTGTCTGATAAATAAAAGAATAGCCCTACTATAAAAAACGCAAATGTAGGACAGACGAAAAGCAATATTATTAGTACAAATAAGAATAATATAGCCAAACTCATAATTTTGAAATTCTTCTGATTCATAAAATCTTTAGTAGTAGAAAAAATGGAGAATACTCGTTTTATAGAATATTCTCCATTTAAAAGTTGATTAATCAATAAACCATCTGTAACGCTCGTCACCATGCAATGCTTCATTTATTCCTGTTGCTATTTCCGTTGCATTTAAGGAACGGTCTAAGAATGAATCTATGTAGCTGCTTTTATTCGCTCCAGTGAGTAAATTATAAAACTTCCACATATTCAAGTCATTACCAAAACTTCCAAAATTCTCATCCTGTATGTATGCTTTGGCTACTGAATTAATCTGTGTATCAGTAATAAGCAAACGTGGAATACTCTTTTGAAAACCTTGTGGCAGACATTGGTACAGACGCATCTTTCCTAAAATCTGTGCAAACTGATGTTCACTCATACAGGTATTTCCCAACTGCTGCATTAAATGAATGTGTTTTGCAGGATTGTAGGCATGAAACATTTCCAAGACAGAACGATATAAATCACAGGTATTTGAAACTTCCAAATTACTCAAATATCCATCCGTTGAAACGCATAAATTGCAGCATACCATATTCTTGAATCCTATAAAAACCTTGAATTTCTCTACTGTTTTCTTACTGTAGAGATTCATGTGATTATAAGCACGCACACCACCTACTGAAAGAGTGAGTTTGTTCCCTTCTACCGTTTCATAGATAGTAGGAATTTCAATGCAAAACATCATCCTTTCAAAGTATTGTGTCTTGTCACTTTCTAAAAGTTGGTTTGCAGGCTTATGGATAGCTTCTGGTATTCTGCCTTTGATAATATGAGAAACTCTAATATCTGGTTTCTCTATCGTTTCACCTGTAAAGAATGAGTTTGCAGCGTCCCAAACTGTTTCAATAAAGGCATTATGAGAAATTGTAAGCTCATTGTCCTTACTGAATACTGGAACTATGCAGTCACTCTTTAAATGCTGTAAATCAATCTCCATAGTGTTTGCTTCTATGAAATGATTTACTTTCTGGACTTTTGTAGTTTCTTCTGTGATAATCGTTGCGTCTTCTGCATACTGATTAAAACCACTACTTCTTTTCTGTGCCTTAGATGGCAATAAGATAAAATTTTCCATACTTTAAAATTTAAAATGGTGAATAATATTGTTTTATTATCTCTTTTTGTTCAAGTATGGTAGGGGGAGTGAAAGCGTAGTAAACACGTGAGCCTGTAATCATCATAATTTTAAAAGACAGTAACTTAAAGTAACAGATAGGGGGATTTATTTATAAGTACCTGTATATAATTGTGTGTGCCTTTATTTATGCTTTTCCAATCTGATTAAATATCAAGTAGAATCAGTGATATTCTGTGTTTTTCCTTATAATAGAGATTTTTTGAGTTTGGCTATATTCACTGTAATAGTGGTACTTATTATTATTTCTATTGAATATATAGGAATCGTGATTCATGGTTGTGGACTTGTATGTAGAAAAGGGGTAGCTTATTTCAAGCACCCCTGTATTCCAGACTTTAGAATGATATAAAGTCTGTATTTTTCTAAAAGGTGACAAAATCAGAATCGGGACTATAAAAAGGTTTATTCAGAAAAAATGTCACCCCATTTCAAAATCTGCACTCTATGAGATAATATCCCCTTTTATCTTTTTTTCTATCTTTTTTTGCTATAAAATAATCATTTATGGTATGTGAAGTTATGGCTTTTGGTGGAGTAATATTCAGAATCTTATATATTCGTTGTAATTCCGCTTTGATATAGGATGCACTGTACCACTGTCCTGCATGGAATGAGTTTTTAATCAGTTGAATAACCTCTGCTCCTGTACTCCTTTCATTATAATTGGTCAGTATGACAGCTTCCTTTATTTTCCGATAGGAATAATTGAGGCTTTCTATTTTGATTTTACCAATGGTATTGTATGCTTCCACAATAAAGGAATCAGCTTGTGACAGTTCCCTTTTAAACTCCAACTCCATTTCTGTCGTACATTCTCCCAACTGTTCCAACTGTGAAACAATTATCTTACGTTTTTCTTTGAGCGACAAAGACTTGTTCACCCTTTTCAATCTCTCACAGTCACCCAGTTTATAAGAAAAGTCCTCACGGTGTATTCGGAAAGAATCACATTTTGAATAAGCCTGTATTAAAGTATTAGGACTATTATAGCATGATTTCAACAATTCATCATCCATATAATTATCAATGGCAAAGTAGTTCTTGTTTCCGTACTTATCTAACATTTTGTTGAATGGCAAGCAATCCAATGCTGCCAGATATGCTTCTTTGGCAGCTCTGTTTGATGCACTATTATAAAATGTTTGCATAGTTTTATATATTTCTTCCGAACAATTTATGAATCCTTTGATTTCTTCGTGGCTCTTAATCGAGTTATTAGGATTCGTATTGGTTATATGATATATGGCTGACACTCCATTTCTAAATCTGCCCACTATCTGTATAGCATCCGTATAAGGGTCTATCATTGTATATTCAGACATGTAACAGTCGGTAAGCATTATGACTGCTGGAGATTCTTCCAATTCTATATCCAAAGCATTGTAGAATCTACTTGTTAGCCAGTTGTATTTCTTCATTTTCTTTTTATCCCATTGTTCTGAAGCATTCTTGAATTTTAAGGCTTTCAGTTTATTTACACTTTTAGAGGAACAGAATACTTGTGATTCTTCCAACACATTTAATTGTTTCATTAACGCATAAATTGTATCTGTGGAATTGCAGAAAATAAACACATTGTTCCCTGTAATTCTTTTTAATGTTTCTCTCATTGTAGGAAGCACATTGTTGGTAATAAACAAGTTCAAGTTTTTAGCATATTCAAAAGTAGGATTGACTGTTATTGTCTGGAATCTCTGCTCCTCAAAACGTGGGTCTGTGAATTTAATAGGGGTTGCAGACACCAAAGCTTTATTCTCACATTCAAAAAAGAAGTCCATAGGCAGAGTTATGTTTGACCTGTAATCAACATCTTTCACTATCTTGTGGCACTCATCAAACAACAGAAAACATTCATAGCGTATATCAATTTCCATTGTTTCAAACGCATCTTGTACTTTAGGGAAACTTTCGGGGGTTGTGAGAATCTTGATATATTTCTTATGCTTTATGCTTTTCTCAATGTAATCTATAATCTTATCAGTATAGACATTTTCATAAACTCCGAACAAATTGTCTTTGCTATGCTTAGGGTCACTACACTTACCAGAAATTACAGGTCTGTTAGGTTCTACTATAATAGAGTGCCGTTTACTCTTTAACTCTCCATAAGTAGCACCTAACCCTGTTAATTTCTTATAGAGAATTGTATTAGTCGGTATTTCGGGAAGAATCTCGGTAAGATATTGAATTTTGCCATCAGTTTTATTGATAGCCAAGTTTATATTTATCATAACTTATTCATTTTAAAATAAAGTGGGGTATGTTTCACCCCACCTCATATTGGTTAAAAATTAGATTGTTTGATTGTTCTCACGCAGATAATCAAGAAGTTCATTTGTTCTTTCCACACGGAAGAATATTTTGCCTTTGTATAATGGCAGGTTTGCGCTCACATATCCATTTGATTCACGGAACAGTGGGACATATTGTATTTTCCATCCACCCTCAATAAACATTTTGAAAATGTTTAGTTGAAAATCCTCTTGTGGATTTGACTGTGTTTCCACGTTCATAGGGTCTGCATCGAAGTCTGTGACTTCTCCTTTTGCAAGGTATCTCAACAGTCCTTTGAACGATTCACTTTTTAATTGGTACTTGAATCCTGCTACTCCTTTTGATTCTATCCATGCACAAGGATAACTCTGCTTGTCTGTGAAGAACTTCACGTTAATCACTTCCTTGCGGTTCATCATGCCCAGCAAGGCTTGGTGTGCGCCTTTGTTATCATAGGCGTTAGCTGAGCTTAAAAGCTCGTTAAGGTCAAAATTTAAATCTGTCATATAAATATAAATTTAAAATAGGACCTCACTTTATCTGTGGAGGTGATAACAGGTAATCAGATAAAGGTGCGCACCATTTGTCTTTCGATTACGTTGCAAAGGTATATTGAAGCTGAAAGTAACTTAGTGAATAAAAAATGAGCCATTTTCATTTTACGGTAATTAAACGATTGATTATCAATTAGGTATAAAAAGAAAAACCTCACTCTTTTTTAAGAATGAGGTTGTAGAAGTTAGAGTAAGTTCTTCATGGCATCGTTTATCTGCTCATTATCAAAGCTATCTAAATAAATCTGTGTTACCCTTTCTGAACTATGTCCCAGTGATTCACTTATTATTGAGGTAGAAACTCCTGCACGTTTGAGGACTGTTGCGTATGAATGCCTTGCAACGTATGTAGTAAGCGGTATAGGTAGTTCTAATTTTTCTCCTATTTCCTTTAAATACTTGTTTACCTTTGCCAATACTTTATGTAGCCTGTTTGCAATCTGTATTTCTGTCTGATGGAATGGTGATAGGATAGGAAATATATATGGTGATTCATTATCTTGATATTTGGCGATTATATCCATAGTTTCTGCTTGTAGAGGTATGCTTATCAGTTTCTTTGTTTTTTCTCTGTTATAGATAAGCTGATTTTCTATTATATTGGAATGTTTCAGTTTGGCTATGTCTATGAAATTTATACCTGCATTCAAATATGAGAATATAAATACGTCGATGGCAAGGCATTCCATAGGAGAAAAACCTTTATAGTTCATGATTTTTAATATATCAGCTTTATTTATAGCTCTTTTGGCTGTTTGTTTGTTGAGTTTGGCAACTTTATATGTATGGAATGGGTAACAATCGTTTTTAATAGAGTGTTCTGCTATTGCCAAATTAAACACGGCTCGTAAATGTCTGATTCTTGTGCTTATGGTGCTTGTTGAAAGATTCTGTTCTTTCATCCACATTTCATATCGTTTTAACCAAGAAACGTCTATATCAGAGAACGGAATGTCAAGATGCTTGTTGAACTTTATAAAAGAAGAGTAGGACACCTCAAACATTCCTGCATATCTGATTCTGCTTTCTTTTTTCAAGTTCTGAATGTAGGTCTGATAGTATTCGCCAACTGTTTTATTGGTTGTATTTTTGGTAGTTGATTCAATAAGAGTTGTAGCCGTAAATTCCTTACCTGCTATTCGTTTATCTAAGACTACTTTCTGTATCTCGTTAATCTTCTCGTTTATAAGAAGAATGATTCTGTCACGATTGGGGCATTTGGCTTTAGGCTGATTTGTCTTGAAGTCCCATTGTTCCGCTTTAATGGATAGTCCAAGGCTTTGATACTTCTTTTTTCCGTCCTTGCAGATACGAATCATTAAAGGGTGTTCACCATTACTAAGAGTTTTAGACTTGTAACATACTGCTTTTACTGTTTCTGTCATACGGTTTACTGGTTTAACTCTCGGTTTAACTCTTGGTTGAACTTTATGATGGTAAACCAACGTATAAAATACGAAAAAAGCGACTATCTTTTTAAGATAATCGCTTGATTTTCTGAGTGATCCGCTTGGGGCTCGAACCCAAGACCCCAACATTAAAAGTGTTGTGCTCTACCTGCTGAGCTAGCGAATCAAACCTGTGTTGCATTCATTTCCTGATTGCGAGTGCAAAGGTAGGTGTTTTGAGTGAAACTGCCAAATGTTTTGGCAAGTTTTTTCAAATAAATTTTCCTTTACGTTTTTATCTTGCTGATTTATAGCGTATTTTGCTTTTGAAAAAAATAAGCCTTTACAAACCGGTTTTCCTGAAATCTTGTAGATTCCCGTTTCTGCCGGGTTTCTTACATTCGGACAGCCTGATTTTTTACATGCCGGCAGCCGCTTTTTATCTCCTTATTTATTCTCGGGCGCCGGTCTGCCGTTCCATTCTGGCCGGCCGGATCTTTACGAATGGCTTGCCTGAGCCTTTTTTTCCTCTTCTACCGCTTTCCGGTAACAACATCTGCACAGAGGCTCGTATTCTTCCTTTTCTCCCAGCAACACCCGTTTGTCGTTGGCTACGGTACGGTGTGAAACATAGGCCAGATCTCCGCACTTCACGCAGATGGCATGCACCTTGGTCACCTCGTCGGCGATGGCACACAGGGCAGGCATCGGACCGAAAGGTACACCTTTAAAGTCCATGTCCAGTCCGGCAATGATTACTCTCACCCCTCTGTCGGCAAGTTCGTTGCATACGTTCACCAGTCCGTCGTCGAAGAATTGCGCTTCGTCTATGCCCACTACATCAATTTCCGAGCTGAACAGCAGGATGCTTGCCGACGAGTCTACCGGAGTAGAAGGAATCGAATTGTTGTCGTGCGAAACCACTTCCGCTTCCGAGTAGCGCGTATCGATGGCCGGCTTGAATATTTCTACCCGCTGGCGGGCAAAGGTAGCACGCTTCAGGCGGCGGATCAGTTCTTCTGTCTTGCCCGAAAACATCGAACCGCAGACAACTTCTATTCTTCCTCTGCGGCACGTTTCATGTGTATGATCTTCTGAAAAAACAACCATTGGTTCAAAAATTTGGTGCAAAAATACAATTTGTGTCGTTAATTTGCCTTATCTTCTATCTGAAATTTCATTTTTCGGCTATTTTATACACAACAACTGTTAAATATTGAATGAAATTAACTAGTGAGATTAAAAACTTTCTATCTTTGCTATATTAACAGTTGAAATATTGTATGGGAAGATTATATGTTGTTCCTACTCCTGTGGGTAATTTGGAAGATATGACCTTTCGTGCCATCCGTATCTTGAAGGAAGCCGACCTGATTCTGGCGGAAGATACGCGCACGTCGGGCATTTTGCTGAAACATTTCGAAATCAAGAATGCGATGCAGTCTTATCATAAGTTCAATGAGCATAAGACGGTAGAGGGGATTATCAACCGGTTGAAGGCAGGCGAAACCATTGCACTGGTTTCCGATGCGGGAACTCCGGGGATATCCGATCCCGGCTTCCTGGTGGTACGCGAATGTGTGAAAAACGATATCGAGGTACAGTGTCTTCCGGGAGCTACGGCTTTTGTTCCGGCGCTGGTGGCTTCAGGCCTGCCCGACGAACGTTTCTGCTTCGAAGGTTTCCTGCCTCAGAAGAAAGGACGCATGACCCGCCTGAACGGTCTGGTGGAGGAAACGCGCACGATGATTTTCTACGAGTCACCCTACCGGCTGGTGAAAACGCTTACCCAGTTTGCCGAGATATTCGGTCCCGAACGTCAGGTTTCTGTCTGCCGTGAGATATCCAAGATACACGAGGAAAGCGTGCGGGGAACCTTGCAGGAAGTCATTGCACACTTCACGGCTACCGAGCCGAGAGGAGAGATTGTCATTATACTGGCAGGAAAAGAAGATTGAAGTTATAAATTCTAAACAGATAAAAAACTATGAAGAAGGTTGTTTTATTTTCATTATGTGCTGCGGCCGTGCTTGCTTCTTGTAACAATGCAGGTCAGAATAAAGATGCGTTGAAACTTCAGAACGACTCGCTGATGATCGAATTGTCTAACCGCGATGCCGAACTGGATGAAATAATGGGAGCATTCAATGAAATTCAGGAAGGCTTCCGCGAAATCAATGAAGCTGAAAACCGTGTGGATCTTACCGGCGATGCTATCGAAAACAAATCGAGCGCCGACAAGATTAAGGAAGATATCCGCTTTATCAGCGAAAAACTGAAATCAAACCGTGAACAGATTGCCAAACTGGAAGAACAGCTTAAGAACAGCAACTACCAGTCGGCACAGCTTAAAAAGGCTATCAAGAACCTGACTGCCCAGCTGGAAGAAAAACAACGCCAGATTGAAACCCTTCAGGCTGAACTGGCTTCGAAGAATATCCGTATCGCCGAACTCGATGAGGCTGTTTCCGATCTGAACAAGAACGTCGACCAGCTGACTGCCGAAAACGAGGCTAAGACAAAGACCGTTGCTGCACAGGACAAGGCTCTCAACACTGCATGGTATGTATTCGGTACGAAGTCGGAACTGAAAGACCAGAAGATTCTGAACCGTGGTGATGTGCTGAAAGACAATGAGTTCAATAAAGACTACTTTACAGAAATCGATATCCGTAAGGATAAAGAAATCAAGTTGTACTCTAAGCGTGCTACGCTGCTGACTACTCATCCTGCCGGTTCATACGAACTTGCTAAGGACGACAAGGGACAGCTTACTTTGAAGATTACTAACCCTAACCAGTTCTGGAGCGTATCACGCTATCTGGTTATTCAGGTTCGATAATTATAAATAACTGAATTTTAATTAAATCTGTTATTCATTCTCTATGCCGGAGGATGGATAACAGATTTTTTTGTTTATCTTGCACCGGTCAACCAATCAGAAAGGAGAAACTTATGAAAACATTCCGATATCTTATCGTTGCTGTACTGTTCCTGCTGGTGGCAGGCACATCGGGTGCACAGACCCGTGAGGAGAAGAAAGAGGCCCTCAAGACTTACGTCGGCGAACAGGTCAACGGCCGCACATTCAAGCTGGAGGCAAGCATGGCATATCCCATGAGCGGCAGAAGCATTCCGCTGACTACACCCTACGGATTGCAGATGAAGAAAGACTCCGTCGATGTCTATCTGCCTTACTACGGCAGGGCCTATCAGATACCCTATGGAGGAGGAGAGGGGTTGCGCTTCAAGGCTCCCGTAGAAAACTACTCCAGCAAGCTCAAGAAAGACCGCTACCGGATAACGTTCGAGGCTACGACCAGCGAAGACAACTTCAGGTTCTCGGTCGATTTGTACGACGACGGTTCGGCAAACATCCATGTCACCATGCGCAACAGACAGCCCATTCATTATTCCGGGCAGCTCGATGCAACCGGGTTGCAATAAAAGATGCCTATCTTTGCGTCAACGGAACAGCAGAAAACAATAAAAACATCATGGAAACAAATGAGATTTATGCCGTCAGACTCGAAAAGAAAGGAGTAAAACCTACAGCCGTACGCATCCTGGTGCTGAAAGCCATGCTCGAATCCTCGCGTGCCCTGTCGCTCATCGAGCTTGAAACACTTCTGGGCACTGTCGACCGCTCCACCATCTTCCGTACGCTGAATCATTTCCTGGCGCACCACGTGGTACACGACATCGAAGACGGCAGCGGCTCACTGAAGTACGAGGTCTGTCCCGACGAAGACACTTGTACCGTCGACGACATGCACACACATTTCTACTGCGAAGTCTGTCACCGTACCTTCTGCTTTCCGTCCATCCACATTCCCGTTGTCGACCTGCCCGAAGGCTTCCGTCTGCACAGCATCAACTACATGGTAAAGGGCGTGTGCCGCGAGTGTGCCGCCCGCATGAAGTGACCGTGTAGCCTTCTTTCGTGTCTGTACTAAAAGCGGAAACTGACGCCCGCATACGGCAGGCAGTTGCTCTTCCAGTGTACCGAATAAAAACTCAGAATCTCTTCCTCCGGCGGATTACCCAGTACGTTATACAGTCCCAGACGCAGCGACAGCAGTTTCCTGCCGAACGATTTCCGGTAAGCATATCCCACGTCTATGCGGTAGTTCATCGGCATGCGCTGTTTCCGGAACTCCGATGCCGGTAGCGGATCGAAATTCTCGTCAAGATCCAGCATCTTTCCCGAGCGCATCATACCTCCCACCGAAATCAGCGAGCGCATGTTCAGCTGATACGACAGGGCCGTGTTCAACTGATGCGGAATGTCGTACATCGAAGGCATCTTGCCGTTGTCGGGCAGCTCACCGAACCACTCCCGGCTCCGTGCGTACGTATACGACAGTTGCAGCTTCCACCGCTTCCAGTTCTTGTAGAAATACATCCTGGCTCCGTAGCTGTCGCCGTTTCCCACCATGATATACTCCTGCCACTGTCCGTCTTCCACGAACACCTCCGGACGCAGGGCCACCACATTCCTCCGTGTCTTGTAGTATGCCGAAACCTCCAGCATCCCGTTGTCGAGGAAATGCTTCCATCCCGCCTCGTAGTGTTCCGACGAGCGCGGTTTGTAACCGTCAATGCTTGGCATGCGGAAATCCGTAGGCAAGTCCCAGCTGAACAGCCTCAGGCAATGATAGAACTGCTCCATCTTCGAGAAGTTGAAGTACAGCATGTCTTCCTCTCCCGGAAAATACTTCACCGACATGCGCGGCTGGATGCTGTAATACGGACGGTGGTTGCGCGGCAGATAGCCCACGCCGTGTACTCCCACCTGTACCGACAGCCGCGGAGATACCCGTATATGATTGTCGTAGAACAGCGATACCTGATTTACCGGCTCATGGCGCACACCGGCATCCGTGTCGAACGAAGCCAGCTCGTACACCTCGTGTGAGTATTTGGCTCCCCACTGCGCACGGTAGATATTCTCGAACGCATAGTCGAATTCCGTCGATACGTTCACCGACCGTATGCCGCTGCGTATATACCCGTCGGTTTCCGTGCCCAGCATCTCGCTCCGTGCCCGGTTCGTATGCGACGAGTAAAACACCGCCGTACGGTTGCCCAGCTTGCCCGCCTGCGTATGATACGCCAGCTGATATACCTGATTCTCCCACCGCAGTACCGACGTGTTCTCCTCCTCGTCCAGCAGCGGCAGATGATAATCATCCCTCGCACCGTATGCCAGGAAGCTGAGCGAACTCACCTTCGACAAGGCATACGACAGTTTCGCATTGTAGTCGTACGAAGCATGATTCAGCCGGTTCTCTTCCGACAGCAGCCTGTCGAAGAAATCCAGCCAGCTCCTTCGGGCACTCACCATGTACGACAGCTTGTCCTTCACGATCGGTCCCTCCAGCGTAGCCGAAGCCGCCGGCATATCCAGCGTCAGCGTACCCACATGCTCCTGCTTGTTACCCTCCTTCAGGTTCACCTCCGTCACCGACGAAAGTCTGCCCTCCAGATGCGTATCGAAAAACCCTTTGTGAAACACCATGTTCTTCACCGCGTCGCCGTTGAAAATAGGCAGCAGCGAGTTGATATGCCCCGGATGAAACACCGGAACCCCGTCCAGCAGAAACTGGTTCTCGTCGTTGCTTCCGCCGTCCACTTGCAGGTTGCTCCCCGCCAGCGACGACGTTACCCCCGGCAGAATCCATATCTGCGAGAACAAGTCATTCCCGCTGAAAGCAAGCATGTTCGAAGGAGTCAGTTCCCCCAGCTCCTCACTGCGCTTGTTCGATTCCACCGTCACCTCTTCGATTTCAAACAACAGCGGCTTCAGCGTCGTTGTGAAAAACCGGTCCTTGTCCACCCGCACCTGCCGGCTGTACGGATTGTAACCCATATACGAAACACTCAACTTATACACACCCTCCGGCGCATACAGCTTGAATACCCCGTTACCGTCGGAGATACAGTTCCACTGCTTCCCCTTGCCGTCGTCCAGCGACACCACAGCCCCGTAGAGCCGTTCCTTGCTGCCATCCTCGAACACCGTTCCGCTGACGTAGAAGCTTTCCTTCTCCCTCACCTGAATCATCAGCTTGCGCGGCGGTACAAACTCCGTCCGTACCACATACCCGTCGAGCACCAGCTCCAGCAATTCGCCCACCGTCATCTCTCCCGAGGCATTCACCTTCCTCACCCTCGACAGGTCGATGAGCGACGCATTATACGACAGCACGATATGCTTCTCCCGCTCAATCTTGCGGAACCATTGAAGCACAGTAGCAGAAGAAGCGTCGACATGCAACGTTTCTTCTGCTACCGTACGTACCGGACCGGCATTCTGTGCCCACAGTCCGGCTATTCCACATACCACGACAACTGCCGTCAGTATGAGATACCTTTCCAGTCTACTCATTATACAGTCTGTAATGCGAATCCTCTTCCAGTGTTTCGTACTTGCATCCACAGAGAAAAGCCAGTTCGCGGACAATATCCTCCCCGTTAGCATGATCTATCCGGGTAGTCACCAGATTCTTTTCCAGTCCCTTGCCGAGTTCTATCCGTATTCCTGTTTTCTGTTCGATCTCCTTTACCACATCCGATATCGGAGCATTATCAAATATCATCATTAATTTATCCTGTCCGAAATACTGCTGCGGGTTGTCTATTATACCCACTTCCAGTTCCCCGTGTTTCAGTTCCACTTTCTCGTTGGCAATAATTACTACCTCGTTTTCGTCATCACTTACCCGTACCCTTCCGGTTTTCACGAAAACCCCCGGCTGCTGACTGTCGGCGGCATCCACCAGAAACGATGTACCCAGTACCTCTACATCCAGCTGTTCGGTTTCCACCCTGAATGTCAGTCCGTGCAGCTTCCTTACCCTGAAGAACGCCTTTCCATTCAGGCGGACCACTCTTTCCATATCCTTATCCGCCTGTGCGAACTTCACCGTGGCATGCGGATAAAGCACCACTTCCGAACTGTCGGGCAGCCACACTCGTTTCAGCTTCGTGCCCGAGTTGGCAAATTCCGTATATCCTTCCTCCCGGCTGTGCAGAAAGAATCCCGTAGCCAGAGCCACAACGAACAGCACACAGGCAGCTGCCGAAATCATCATACCGATATGCGACCTTATGCCTAGCCAGAACGATTTGTTCTCCAGCCTGCTTTCCACCTTTTCCCATGCCGCTTCCGCGTTGAATTCCGCTGGTTCCGGTTTCTTTACAGGCGCTTCTACTACCCGCTGCATACGTTCAAACTCCTCCCTGTTTGCCGAAATCCACTCATCCAGAACCTGCTGTTGCGCTCCGGTCAGCTCCTCTTTGGCAAAATACCTGGCAAGCAATTCATTTATATCTTCTCTGCAATCCATACTCTATTCACAATTTACGATCATTGATAAAATGATGACCACAACCGCAGTCAGTGCCACACCATACGTTGCCACATACTCCCGCAGCATCTTGATAGCCTTTGTCATCTGGTTCTCGATGGTTTTTTCCGATAAGTTCAGACTCTCTGCTATTTCGCGATACTTCATACCCTGAAGCTTAGCCATCAGGAAAATATCCCTGCATCGGGGAGGCAGTACAGCCAGTACCGATTCGAGCACCTCCTCCGGCGACTTGCCATCCGCATCCTCTTCATCGTCCGTCAGGCAACTTGCCGGCTGGTGATAGTCCTCTATCGACACCACATCATCCTTGCGCTTCCTCAGAAACGAGATACAACTGTTCTTCACGGCAGTCGTCATATAGGCGGCAAATTCCTTTTCCTCCATCTCGTCCAGTCCCTTGTTCCATACACTGATGAACAACTCCTGTACGATATCCTCCGCATCCTCCTTGTCAGAAACATATCCGCAGGCTATGCAGCACAGCCTCGGATAATGCTCCTGAAACCTGGATTTGAATATTTCCTTTCTATAGGCTTTCATGTTATCGCGTCCGCGTCAATATACAGATATTAGAATTTCACACTCACACCAGCCGTCAGGAAGCCCTTGTGTCCCAGTCCGGCTTCAACGAAACCACCGATACGGTCGTTGCCCACTCTCAGACCGATCGGATTCACCTGATAAGCGAACGCCGTATTCAAGTCCGTTTTCTGAGCCGCCTTCTTGCCCGCGTCAGTCAGTCCTGTTTCCGAGTGGCGTTTCAGGCTGATACCCGCAGCAGCACTACCATACAGTTCCACCAGTCCGCGTCTGAAGTAAGTAAATTCGGCAGTCGGAAGTACCAGGAAGTTCAGTTCCTTTTCCTTGATAGACGGAGCCGTTTCGCCTGCCAGCATCAGCTTGCTGCTTGTCTGCGAGAATCCCAGGTCAGCTCCCAGCTTAAATCGGTTCAGCGCGTAGCGGTAACCCAGTCCGTACACCATGCTTGCACGCTCATCGCTGCGCTTGGTTCCGGTAATTGCGTCCGCCAGTCCGATACCCAGTACATCCACCGTACTCTGAGTCAGTCCGTCACTCACCGAAAGACGGAACTCATGCTTGTTTTCCGAAGGAGTAAAGTTCTTGCTGGCTTCCTGAGCCTTAGCCAAATTAACACCAGTGAATAAACACAAAGATAATGCAATAAGTTTAATTTTCATAATGTTTAGTTTTTTGAGAGTTAGTATAGTTTTTGCTTCACCTGATCGGGTGATTTTGACTAGATAACGCAGCCCTCCCGAAAAACCCCTATGCCCTGAAGAAATTTTTTTCAAAAAGCTCCCCAATATTAACAGAAATACTTGCCCTGCATGCACAGATACATGCAGCTTGCAGGCAAAAAAATAAGAAACAGGAAGTGTGTCAAAACGAAAATGGTCGTATCAGGCTCTGTTCTTGAGTGTTGATACGACCATTCATTTTCTCTATCAGTACGTCCGGATTCTCAAAGCTTGAAAATCCGTTCCATCAGTTTCCATTTCTCCTGAGAAGACTGTCCCGGCAACACCTTCTGATACCTGGACATATGCTCCTCCCATTCCGCCTGACGAGGCAGCGTAGCAAGTCGGGCATAGTCACGTTCCATATCAAACTCGTCCGTCGTATCCATAATCATAAACAGGCGGTTGCCGTAAATATAAATCTGCATATCCACGATACCCACTTCACGGATGCCCGCTTTCACTTCCTCCCATACGTGCGCATGCTCTGCCACGTAAGCCTCTATCAACTCCTTGTCGTCGTAGAGATCCAATGTCTGACAATATCTTTTCATTTATACCGTTCTGTTTTGTTTTTTATCAGTCCCTGCGGAAAATATCACGCGTATATACTTTATCTTTCACATCATCCAGACACGCATCATAGCGGTTGGCGATGATAGCCTGCGCCTGAGCCTTGAAATCCTCCAGTCTGTTCACCACCTTCGATCCGAAGAACGTACTGCCATCCTCCAGCGTCGGTTCGTAGATGATAATCGTAGCCCCCTTCGCCTTGATGCGCTTCATCACACCCTGAATGGAACTCTGGCGGAAGTTGTCGCTGTTCGATTTCATCGTGAGGCGGTACACTCCGATGACACATTCCTTTTCCTCCGCCGGATTATAGCTGCCCCGGTTGTAGTAATCATAATATCCCGCCTTGTGCAGCACCCTGTCGGCAATGAAATCCTTGCGTGTGCGGTTGCTCTCCACAATCGCCTGAATCAGGTTCTCCGGCACATCCTGATAGTTCGCCAGCAGCTGCTTTGTATCCTTAGGCAGACAGTAGCCCCCGTAGCCGAACGACGGATTGTTATAATGCGAGCCGATGCGCGGATCCAGACAGATACCCTGGATGATAGCCTGCGTATCCAGTCCCTTCACCTCCGCATACGTATCCAGCTCGTTGAAGTACGACACACGCAGCGCCAGATACGTATTGGCAAACAGTTTCACCGCTTCCGCCTCCTTCATACCCATGAACAGCGTGTCCACATCCGGCTTGATAGCCCCTTCCTGAAGCAACGCTGCAAACTCGTGCGCCTTTTCCTCCAGCTGCTCACCTGCGATTTCCTTGATAGCTCTGTTCTCCTCATCCAGTCCCGCTATCAGTTTCGGGAATCCCACGATGATACGGCTCGGATAAAGATTGTCGTACAGCGCCTTGCTCTCACGCAGAAACTCCGGTGAGAACAGCAGGTTGAATTTCTTTCCCGCCAGGGCAGGAGAGGTACGGAACTTCTCCGCATACTTCACATACAGACTCCGGCAGTAACCCACGGGAATGGTACTCTTTATCACCATCACCGCATCCGGATTCACCTCCAGCACCAGGTCGATCACCTCCTCCACGTGCGACGTATCGAAATAATTCTTTACCGGATCGTAGTTCGTAGGAGCCGCAATCACCACAAAGTCCGCCTCCCGGTAAGCCGAAGCCCCGTCGAGCGTAGCCGTCAGGTTCAGTTCCTTTTCCGCCAGATACTTCTCGATATACTCATCCTGAATCGGGCTGATACGGTTGTTAATCTTCTCCACCTTTTCAGGAATCACGTCCACAGCCACCACCCGGTGATGCTGCGCCAGCAACGTAGCGATAGACAGACCTACATAGCCCGTACCCGCTACAGCGATTGTATAGTTTTTCATCATGGAAATGCTCTTTTGTTTATACCAGCCAATAAGCTTAGTAGTTGATAGTTACAAAGTAAACAAATAAACCTTAAAGTGCCAAGCCAATACAAAAAAATCGCCACGATACCCTCTGTCTGGAGTACCGTGGCGATTCCCGGAGTCTTATATTATATAGCATCTTCATCACGATTGAAGTGCTCGAAGAAAAATTCCTGTTTTGCTTTTAGTGAGGCAGTTTCCTGATGCATGAATTTACATCCATAATCGTATAGTGACATCGTTGTTCCATGTTCAGTTGTATCTTTAAATTTAAGATAAGTCTTGTAGTAGTTGACCAGATATTCATCGGGAGTCATGTCTGCTGCAAACAGAAAAATATACTCACATCCGATGTGTTGCATCACCTCGAGTATCTTAGGAACAATAAACATCCAGAATACCACTACTCCTAATTTTTGATCGATATTAAATTTATTCCATATTTCCCGATACAGATCATTTGTGCAGAAGTGTACTATTTCTATGCCAGCAAATGTTTTTCCTACTCTTTTCAAATCATCTTCCGATGCTTTTTCCAGCTCTTTGATGATTTCTCCTTTTTTTGCGTAAGATATTTTTGCCAGATCATTTTTGATTAGCCCTTTACCAGTTCTGATTCGCTCTATGATAGATTCTACGGCCTGCCTGTCACTTTCATTTAAGTCTGGTTCATTTTTCAGTTCAATGACGTATTCATACAGTTCACGGATTCTTTCCAAAGAATCTACTCCTTTAATACTTTCATATAAAGAACCACACTTTAATGAAAAATAGAAAAGAATTTTTCCATCCGGATTTTTGATAAGATAGTAAGCTATGTTTCCTTTCTCATCTTCTTCGAATGCCTCATTTTTGAGTGTATCGGCCAAGCTTTCATTTTTGTAATTGATGAAATCTTCTACATACCGTAAATTATCTTCATTAGCTGATAGCCGTTCGCATACCAGTGAATAGATATTCCTCTTTTGTTCATCGGTGATTCTCATGGCAGTAAGAGTATACAGTTTAATTCATCAGTTTTTTATATAGAAGTCGGCGGATCTTTATTCTGTCAGCATCCCATCTGATATCATTGGTATCAATCTTCCTGTCACAATTTTCATTCTCAGGAATACCGTTTCTGGCTTTTTCCCAGCAGTATTCTCCGTGCGTAATACTGCTTAAACTCCATGAATCCTTACTGGCATAAGTGTCGAATACCACATCAAAAATCTTTTTATACCTGTCGGTAATAGATTGTGGTATAGCTTTCGTTAAGCTTCCATCTTTATACATTCGTCTGATACCTGTCATTACAGGACCATATTTCCAGGCTTCAAATTCCTCCTGAAAGATTGGTTCGTCTGTCTGAATGATAGATTCTCGCTGAGTAAAATAAAGGAGCTTATGCAATTTCATTTCATCAATACATTTACCGAACTGTTTTTGGTAACGCTGGTAAATATATGAGGCTATGTCAGTAACTTTTTCCATAATTCCTTTGTAGACTTTTGTTTATCACAAATGTAACAAATAAACCTTAAAGTGCCAAGCCAATACAAAAAAATCGCCACGCTACCCTCTGTCTGGAGTACCGTGGCGATTCCCTCTTTTATGTGTCAGATATGTTTACAGCTTGTTTATTTCCTCCTCTGCCAGTCCCGTAGCTGCTGCAATCTGTTCGTTGCTCATGCCCAGCGACTTCAGGTTACGTGCGATAGCGGTTTGTGTTTCTGCACGACCTTCTGCGCGACCTTCTGCGCGACCTTCCGCACGACCTTCTGCACGACCTTCTGCACGTTCCGTTTCTATATTGTCCCGTAAAATCACGATATTATCCAAGTGTTTGTAATACGCGTTCAGCTCCTCCCGGCTCATGCGATCCAGCTTCAGCCGTTCCTTCACCGCATCCAGTCCCGGCGCCGTAGCATTCTCCGGCACATTTCCCGTATTCAGGTAATAAATCCATTCTTCCAGCGGCGTCTTTGCCACCCGGTTAAAATCATTTACTTTCAGTATATAATATTCCGGATAAAGCTGGCTCACTTTGTCCACTTTGAATGTCTGTTTCTGAAACGGACTCAGTTCCAGCACATCCCCTTCATGAATTCCCACGAACTCCGTCTTTCCGTGATATACAAAATCCTTGCCGTGTCCCAGAGAGAAATACACGATGTTGATGCTGTACACCTTACGTACCTTGTCGTATCCCTGTCCGCGGTTGATGTACTCTGTTACCAGCTTCGAAGCGCCAAACAGCATCCGCTGGAAATACGCATACTCATTATTGTTCTGAATCTCGATGAGCACCAGTTCTCCCTTCGAGTTTTCCGCCAGCATATCCACACGGTTATACTTGTCGAATTCATCCTCCTGGTTGCTTTCACTCTCCAGCAGCTTCTGGATGGTCACTTTTTCCTCCAGCAGTGTGGTAAGCAGTCCCTCCAGCACCGCATAATTAGCCTTGTTGCGCAACAGGCGCTTCATAGCCCAGTCAAAACGAATATAGCTTTCCATACTGAATGCATTTAGTAGTTGATACTTACAAAGTAAACAAATAAACCTTAAAGTGCCAAGCCAATACAAAAAAATCGCCACGATACCCTCTGTATAGAGTACCGTGGCGATTCCCGTATAAAATGCTATGTTAAGGCAGTCCGGTTATTTTCCCGCTGCAAGCTATTATATTGTTATTGTTTTTCTTCTCTGTCACTATTGAGAGTGTTTTTAGTTTCTGGTATATAGAATTCAAAAGATTCAGCTTTGTTTTGAGTGATATATTCATATGTACCTGTTTGGGATTGTGTCACCACCTTATTAAAGTCAGATCGGAAAGCTTCTATTTGAGATATGAAATTATGCAGTTTCCATATACAAATTATTCCAAATATGATTATATATATAAAAGTAATTAGAAAAGGAGAAAATGCCAATATGAGTGAGAAATAAAAAAGATTTTTGGAATCAACGATTTCTAATCCACAAGATGCGGCGGTGTACCCCATGAATATAATTCCGGCAAAAATTATCAATTGTTGCATATATTTTTGTTCGTACAGTTGTTTTTTTTCTTGAAATGCGGTTATTGTTTCAAGCAGGATATAATATGCAATATAAAGAATTTGACAAATAACCAATATTCCCAGAAAAAGCTGCCAAGCTTTATAGAGAGGGTCTTTAAAATTTAATTCGGCTAGTAATACGAGTAATATGAGACTGTATAATCCACTCATCAGACAATATCTCGGTAAGTATCTCGGATACCATGATATTAATTTGTTGAAAGATTTGTAGTTGCTTTTTAATTCATCATGATATTTTTTGATAACAGGATTTTCAATAAAAACAGAAAACTTGTTATTGACCATTTCTTGTATGGCAATAAATAAGGCATTCGTTTCCTCTTGAAACTGTTCCTTCCATTTTTCGATAAGCGTATCAATCAACATTTTTGCTTTATCTTCCGATTGATATCTGAATACGACAAAAACAAAGTTGAATGTAACAGCCAACTGAATGAGCGAAGCATAATTAACCGGGTTTTCCATTGATCGATAAATCTGTTAGAGTCCGATATTAGGTAAGGTTTGCATCTGTTGCTCAAAAATGGGACTTATTATGTTATAAAAGTCACTGTTGTTGAAATTGCATTCCACAAAAGGAGCATTTATGTTGGGTCTTAACACATACATGTCTTCATCTCCTAGGCAGAACGTGATACCGTTTTTTATTCCATTATCATTTCTTGCAAATTGTGCTCCTTGCGGAGTTTGTTTAATACTTATCAGAGTTTCCAGATTCGTCAGGTTGTAATGCAAAATGAATTGTTCAAACGTCCATTGGTCATTGTTATAGACAATCAGGTCTACTTTACCTCCTTTTCTCAGGAATTCGGATAACTTAAACATCAGTTCATTATCATTTGTTATGTCGGAAAGACGATTGAAAGCCCCTCGTATTTGGCTCTGTGCATGAGTGAAAATATTTATCAAGGCTTCCTTTCTGAAAGATTCTTTTGTGCTACAGAAGTATTGGTTGATTTTGTGGCTGGCCAGATATTGCAATGCTTTTTTCAGATGTTCATCTTTATTTTCATTCACGGAGATAAGCTCCTTTATTTCATTATGTTCTCCATTCTTTTCTATTTTGGCTATATAGTCAACTCTCGCATATAAGTCAGCCAGAGTATGAAATGAAAAATCAATATCTTCATTCAGGTAATTTACAGAGAGTAGGAGCAGGCTTTCCCCCTTAAGAACCTTTTTGGCTTCATCCAGTTTTTTTATGAATTTTTCCTTGATATGCGGCTGTTGTATTTCGCTCATAATAGGAGCTACTTGAGCTATGATTGTTTCATTATCATTTTCTTCATTGCTGAATGATATGAATGTACGGAATTTCCGTAACTTAAAGTCTGGAATATTGGGGAAATTTTTGTACCGCTCACTTTCATGGTTTATACGGAAAATCAATACATCTTCGCTTTTGATTTGAGTTTTTTCTTCTGCATTCAGTATCTTACCAAGTACCAAATCCCCTTGATGGATATCTTCTATCGCTAACGCATTTCCTATTACATTGAATATGTCATAACCAGACAAATTCTTCTCTTTATAAGATGATTGGATTTCTTCTGATATAGATATATTATCACTTTCATACGAACGTATGTCCACAGGTTTCAGCTCGACAGGGTTTCCGGCTGCGATAAGTTGGGTTTTTTTGTTCCCTGTTAGTATTGATAATTTATAATCCATATAAATTTTTAATTTTCGTGTAAAGATAGTCGTTTTATGGATAAATAAAACTATAAATTAATAGGAAAGTGTTATTTCCTGTTGTATATCTTGCTTTTCAGGAGTTACAGAATCTGAAGTTATGTCGATATTTAAGCCTTAAAAATCATTTATGCATTCTGATTTAGTGACAAAATTATTCTTATAATTAAAATACTGAAAAAACAAAATATAAATTGACTTTTCTTGCATATTTGAGGAAAAATATGTTCCTTTGCATTAGAAATTTATAGCCCTTGATACATTGAAAGGCTACGTTTGACCGTAGCTCACTCGGTAGATGTATGGGGGCTATTTTTATATCCTTTTGATTTAGTGAAATTCCGGATGTTATTACTGGGTTTAAAACTCCAGTGCATATACGGATATTCCCATTTATCGGACGGAAGAATAGTTGCCGTACTTTCCCCAATATTAAATCCTGGTTTGATTTTTCTTATGCGGGAATTAATATGTTTATACAATTGTTCCTTTAGTTTGGTTCTTTTTCCTCTTCGGTTCGTTTCCGGATCTTTTATTTTATGTTTATCATTCAGTCTGAAACAGATAGCTCCTAGTATTAAATCCATCAATTGAAGCGGCAAATGTTTTTTAGAATCCACTTCTCTGATATCTCCCTTTGCTAATATGATATTACCTTTGTTAAATACATCATCAGTGTTCAGTTTGTAAAGGAAACTTTCAAATATCCTTTTATCCTCCCCTTTGAGCGGAATGTCATCGATGAATAGCTTCAGTTTAACAGGCCTCTTGGTAGGATTAGAGTATTGAAGTCCGAAAGAATGTTTGATGAATTGATAATAGAGAAGTGAAAATTCATTTCGTTTCTGCTCCTTTGTTAATCCTGTAGGAATAAACTGATTGTTCCGGAAAAAAATTCTGATTTTGGCAAATCCGTTTTCCAACAAGTCAAAAACGAAATCCACTAGTCTGATATATTTGTCGAATGTGTATTGGTTTACCTTTTGCCATTTCACTTCTTCTCCAGAGAGTCCTACTTCTTCTACGATGCATTTCATCATCTGAAGCACTTTTTCCAAGTGTTCGGACTTTATCAATATACCTCCGTAAAAATTTGAATAGAATTCTCCTTCCTTATCACTTTCATCAAACCATATATAGTACATATAAGCTAGCTGTTAAATTAGTAATGTCCTTTTAAGTTATTTGCTAAATTACTATATATTCTGAATAAATATATAAGAGGCAGGAGATATTTTATTAATACCAGAAGCTTACTTCCCCGCAGCAAAATCCTTGATGCGCTGCTCCTCACTCAGTACTACGCTACTACCGATAGATTCTGTTCTGCCGATCATCAGTAATATGCAAGTTGATATATTCGTCGACAATCAACCATTAGACTTACAATGTTTTTGCGAAGTCCTTCAAATTAATTATGGCAACTGATGGGAAAGATATATTTTTAAGTTCATTGAAATGGTGATCCTCCGTCACGATATATTCCGCATTGGCTGTTATGGCACAGTCTACGAACTTATTGTCATCCTGGTCTGCTGTAATTAGATGAAAACGGTAGTGAGGAGTTAATTTCTTTACATTTTCACGAGTAAGAATCGTGTAGATAATCGTTTCGGCTACATACTTATTAATGTTGCGAGTCATGACTTCCAGATACTCTTCTACGATTTCATTGCTTATACATAACGTATAGTCTCCATTCAAGAATGATTGCCACACTTTATGGCAGTCATTCTTCGCTGAAATAGCAATAATCAGTGAGTTTGTATCCAATACAATGTTTCTCATATTCATTTATAGGGAGTACGTTCATGTAGTTGGTAGAATTTATCGACTTTTTCCTCATTTAATTCTCCATTCTCCCACAAACGGTCAATTTCTTTTTGCGCTTGCTTGGCGAAATAGTCAGAAATAGCCTTTTTAAGTTCTGCTAATGCTTCAGGACTATCCACAAACGACATCATTTCAAGCACTTGCAATTGAGCCAGATTAAAAACTGTAGTATTCATATATTTGGATTTGGTTCTAATACAAAAGAACAAATTTTTTTCTTTATTTCCTAATGAATAAGATAAAAGGATTAAAAAAACAATGGAGAATCAAAATCTTTCAGTAGCAGGAATCGTGGTGATTCCCGTTTACTTCCCCGCTGCAAAATCCTTGATGCGCTGCTCCTCACTCAGGCGGCACACCAGCAGACGTCCGTCTTTCTCCGCTACGATGTAGCCCTCCAGACCCTCCAGCACCACCTGCCTGTGCTCTGCCGCATGCACCACACAGTTCCGGCAGTTATACATATCCACCTGGCCGCCTACCTTGGCATTGCCCGCTTCATCCTGCGGCAACAAGGTGCGCAGCGAACCCCAGCTACCCAAGTCGCTCCATCCGAATTCAGCCGGCAGTACAAAGATATCCTCCGCCTTCTCCATCACCGCATAGTCGATGGAAATCTTCTCGCAAGTAGGGAAGAGGCGCTTCAGTTCCTCCGCCTCTTTGTCCGTAAACAAGGCAGGCTCCAGCTCGTCCATCACTCCGGCAATCTGCGGCGCATACCTGCGTATGGCATTCGTAATCGTGTCCGCGTTCCACACAAAAATCCCCGCGTTCCAGAAATAATTTCCCGCAGCCAGATACCCCTTTGCCGTTTCCACGTCCGGTTTCTCCTTAAACGCTTCCACCTTGCAGATACCCTTTGCGTCCGCTTCCCCCTGAGCAGCAATATACCCGTAGCCTGTTTCCGGTCGGGTAGGCTTCATCCCCAAGGTCACGATAGCCTGCGAGTCCGCCGTCTTCTCCAGCGCCACGGCAATGCAGCGTGCAAACTCCGCCGTATCAATCACCAGCGCATCCGAAGGCGTCACCACGATGTTCGCCTGCGGAAACTCCTTTCGGATCTTCCAGCACGCATACGCGATACACGGCGCCGTATTCCTTGCTTCCGGTTCCGCCAGAATATGCTGAGCCGGAATCTGCGGAAGCTGTTCCTTTACTATGTCGACATACCTTTCCGATGTCACCACCCAGAAATTCTCTTTCGGGCAGATATCCTTGAAACGCTCCACCGTGAGCTGAATCAGCGATTTTCCTACCCCCATCACGTCGATAAACTGTTTGGGATATTCGGATGTACTCATGGGCCAGAAACGGCTTCCTATGCCGCCTGCCATAATAACTATATGATTTTGCATGCTGGTTTTTGTATTGTTTTTTGCTTTTTAGTCCCTGCGGAAAATGTCACGCGTATATACTTTGTCTTTCACATCATCCAGACACGCATCATAGCGGTTGGCAATGATGGCATGTGCCTGAGCCTTGAACTCATCCAGATTGTTTACAACCTTTGAGCCGAAGAATGTACTTCCATCCTCCAGTGTAGGTTCGTAAATGATAATCTGTGCACCTTTCGCTTTGATGCGCTTCATCACACCCTGAATGGAACTCTGGCGGAAATTATCACTGTTCGATTTCATGGTGAGGCGATATACCCCGATAACACATTCTTTTTCTTCAGCCGGATTATAGTCCCCACGATTGAAGTAATCATAATATCCTGCCTTGTGCAGCACTCTGTCGGCAATGAAATCCTTGCGAGTACGGTTACTTTCCACGATAGCGTGAATCAAGTTTTCCGGCACATCCGCATAGTTGGCAAGAAGCTGCTTCGTATCCTTTGGCAGACAGTAGCCCCCGTAGCCGAACGACGGATTATTGTAATGTGTGCCGATACGTGGATCCAGACAAATACCCTGAATGATAGCCTGTGTATCCAGTCCCTTTACTTCCGCATACGTATCCAGTTCATTGAAATAACTTACACGCAGAGCCAGATACGTATTGGCAAACAGCTTCACTGCTTCTGCTTCTTTCAGTCCCATGAACAGCGTATCTACATCCGGTTTGATAGCACCTTCCTGAAGCAACGCTGCAAACTCGTGCGCTTTCTCTTCCAGATGTTCGCCTGCAATGGCTTTGATAGCTTCATTTTCCTCATCGCGTCCCTCTATCAGTTTCGGGAATCCTACGATGATACGGCTCGGATAAAGATTGTCGTAAAGAGCCTTGCTCTCACGCAGAAACTCCGGTGAAAACAGTAAGTTGAATTTCTTACCAGTCAGGGCAGAAGTATTCTTGAACTTCTCAGCATATTTCACATATAAGCTTCGGCAGTAACCAACGGGAATGGTACTCTTGATGACCATTACCGCATCAGGATTTACTTCCAGTACCAGGTCGATAACCTCCTCTACATGCGACGTATCGAAATAGTTCTTCACCGGATCGTAGTTCGTAGGAGCCGCAATCACCACAAAGTCCGCATTTTTATATGCTGAGGCTCCATCCAGTGTAGCCGTCAGGTTCAGCTCCTTTTCTGCCAGATACTTTTCAATATATTCGTCCTGTATCGGGCTGATACGGTTGTTAATCTTCTCTACCTTTTCAGGTATAACATCTACAGCTGTCACTTGGTGATGCTGTGCCAGCAGGGTAGCGATGGACAGACCTACATAGCCTGTACCTGCTACGGCGATATTCAAGTTTTTAAAATCGTTCATAGGAAATAATTTAAAGCCTTTTCCACTATATGATGCATATCATAATACTTATATTCTGCGAGGCGACCGCCGAATATCACATTAGTTTCTTTATCAGCCAGTTCTTTATATTTCAGGTACAAAGAATTGTTCTTCTCATCATTTACCGGATAATACGGTTCACTACCTTCTGTCCATTCTGAACTGTATTCTTTCGAGATAACGGTTTTCGGACAAGCTTCAATGTCTGCTCCGAACATTTCGAAATGCTTATGCTCGATGACACGTGTGTAAGGTATTTCTTTTTCTGTATAGTTTACTACAGCGTTACCTTGATAGTTAGGCATGTCCAATACCTCAGTTTCAAAGTTTACGGTACGATATTCCAACTTGCCGAACTGATAGTCGTAGAACTCATCAATAGCTCCTGTAAACACAATCTTGTCAGCCAGTGCTGAAAGTTCTTCACGATTAGCAAAGAAATCACAGTTCAGACGCGTTTCCACACCTTCCAGCAGACGTTCAATCAAGACGTTATATCCACCGATAGGAATACCCTGATATTTATCATTGAAGTAATTATTATCGAATACCAGACGCACAGGCAGACGCTTGATGATGAAAGCCGGCAGCTCTGTACATTTACGTCCCCACTGTTTTTCGGTATAGCCCTTAATCAGTGCTTCGTAAATATCCTTTCCGATAAGCAGCTGCGCCTGTTCTTCCAGATTACGAGGTTCGGTCACTCCCTGCTCTTTCATGCGTGCAACAGCTTCCGCCTTTTGTTCTTCGATTTTAGCTGTTGCTTCAGCAGGAGTAGTCACACCCCACATCTGATAGAACGTGTTCATATTGAAAGGCAAGTTATATAGCTTACCCTTGTAATTAGCTACAGGCGAATTGGTGTATCGGTTGAACTCTACAATAGAGTTTACAAAATCCCACACCATTTTATTCGAAGTATGGAAGATGTGTGCGCCATATTTGTGAACATTGATACCTTCCATCTTTTCACAATAGATATTTCCTCCTAGGTGAGGACGACGATCGATAACCAGGCACTTTTTGCCTTGTTGTTTGGCTTTGTAGGCAAATACAGAACCGAATAGTCCTGCACCTACTATGAGGTAGTCGTAGTGTTGCATAGCTTATTAATTACATTATTTATACTCTGAGAAGCTGTTGTTTTATTAATTAATAACTAATTTTCTGAATAGGTTTACCTATCATCCAGGGGAGATAATGATATATAAGATATGACAGAGGTAAACAAATGGCAATAACCATTACCATGGTGACTAGACTCATTAAAATATCTGAGCGGATGATATCAGTTGGAGTGTTTATTAATTTAGAAATTATAGTTAAAAGTATTCTTTTTAAGGGCTCATGTATACACATGATAATCAAACTGTTTTTCCCAATATAAACTAATATGTTATGGCTTTTATTTATTTTATTAATAATACATGATGTGGATAAAACCATTATATAACCTAAAATAGATAATATATAGAATAAATAAAAGGATGGTATTTGATTATTCATCATGTTTATATTTATAGGAAGTGTTTTATAAATATATATAAGCGCAAATAGAGAAATTAATAATACAAGGAATGATAACTTTATATTCTTAAGATATTTAAGTATCGGTTTGTAAAAATGATACCCAATAGCGATTAATGGTACTGTTAGAATAGCTATATTAAGACACCACGGCATACATGGTTGCTTTTCAACCCATAGATAATATAATGTTATTAGCCCTATAGAAATGGGGATTTCTAACTTTGTTGCTTTTATTTTTAAATAGATACAATTTCCTATAAATAGGCATGGGAGAAACCATAAAACAATATTATAGGCAAATGAATTTGTTCCATTTTCAGCAGTGAATATATTAATAAATTGTTGAACTTTGATATTGAGCGTTCCTAAATAATCCATAAATATAGGCGTTTCATGAACAGGTCTGAATTTAGATTCTAATAATACCCAGTATCCAAAACTTAATATGGAAAAGATGAAATAGGGCATCATGATAGTTCTAAATTTGTGTTTAATGGAATTATTTAGAGAATATGCCATGGTTGCTCCAGAGATAATAAAGAATAATGGCATGTGGAAAAGATATATAAATCTACTATTGGAATATATATGTCCGAATACAACAAACATTATTCCTATAGCTTTCATTATGTCTAGAGTTGAATCTCTGGACATTTGTTTATTTCTTATCGATTTCATTATAGTATTGTTCGACTAACTTTATCATTTGTGGTATAATAAAATTTTCTTTTACCCTTTTATGACCAGCTTCTGCAAATTGTTTACATAGATTGTCGTTAGACAATAATGTATCTATTGCCTCTGCATAAGCTTTTACATCTTTGTTGGCTACTTCCAATCCTGTTTCATTGTTAAGAGAAACCCAGTTGACTCCACTTCCAGGAATGGTAAATGTAACAGCTGGTGTGTAACAGTACATGGCTTCAGCTAAGGCAACTCCAAAGGCTTCATTTTTAGTAATTGAGGGAAAAGCAAATATTGAAGCTGCATAGTGATGCCATCTTAACTCATCATCATTCAGCTTTCCTACGAAATGAACTCTTTTTGAATTGCATTGTTTCTTTAAATCTTCTGTTAATGGACCTTGTCCTGCAATCACTATTTCGCATTCACCTTTAATATATTTTTCAGCTTCAATCAGATAGGGAAGACCTTTATACTGGATATGTCGTCCAATAAAGAATATGATTTTCTTATTGTTATATTGGGCTTTTATCTTTTCTATTTGCTCTTTATCACCTTCTTGAAGAATAAAATTACTTTCATCCATTGCATTAGGAAGAATCTTTATCTTATCTCTGAATGGCTGTAGTGGAAGTGAAGCATCCCGATACGTAGGACTGGTAACCAAAATTAAATCAGCTCGTTTGAGTAAAGCTGTTTCGAAAGGTTTGATAAAAGGATAAATTTTCGCCTGTTTGATGATATCCATGTGCCAGTGTACCACTAATTTTATATTCTTAGGTATCATAGTCAGAAGTACTGCTGCTGGATAAGGATTGGCCCAATGAAAATGAATAACATCAGGCTTAAACTTTTTAATGGCTTTATGCATCATTGGGAAATAGGATAAAGATAATGCTTGGCGGGCAATATTAATCCATGTCGCTACTCTATATACCTTTATCCCGTTTACTTCATCTACTTGATCTTTACATTTGTCATTGAAGCATAATATAGCAGTTTGCTCTTGAACTCCTTCTGCTAAATATTTGCAGATGTTTTCTACCCCTCCAATATAAGGAAAATAGTATTTGGAAATATGAAGAATACGCATAATTAATTTTGTATAAGTTCTTGAAATATTTCTCCGATTTTATCTGCCGTAAAACTCCATTTATACCATTCTTCGTAATGTGGAGTAGGAGCTTGTAATATTTCATTCATTTTCTGACAAATGTCAGAGGGACTATGAGGATTAAAATATAGAACTTTATCTTTGCAGATTTCTTTAAATATGGGAATATTGGAACAAATTATAGGGAGATTAAAATTCATTGCTTCTACGATAGGTAAGCCAAACCCTTCATAAAGTGATGGCATAACGAGTACACTTGCTCCTTTATACCATGCATATAATTCTTGGTCATTGATATTGCCTGTAAATAGAACTTTTTCCTTTTCTTTATTTAGTTGAGTAACTAAATTGAAAACTTCATTATCTCCTGTAATGAAACCTTCTTTTTTACCGACAATAATAAATTGATAATCGTTATTATTAAATTCCTTAAAGCCTAATAATGCATTCTTTAAATTTTTATGTGGCTTTATGCTACCGACAAATAAGAGATATTTTTTCCCAATGTTTTTGGCTGCGATATTATCTTCTTGTATTTCACAACCATTATAAACAACAGAAACTTTATCTGCAATTCCTTTACCGAAATATTTTTGAATTTCTGATTTAGAGAATTGAGAAACAGTTAAGATAAGATTGCTATTTCTTGTTGAAAAGAAGTAATAGGGTGCAATAGCGATTTGTTTTAGCTTACTATAGTATTGTGGATTAGCTATATGAAAGACATCATGTAAAGTAACAACTTGCTTTTTTGCTTTTGTCCGTATAAAAGGAATATTCATGTAAGGACTCCAGAACAAATCGCATCGTGGAACTTTTTTCCAAACTTCCCATTGTTCTTTTAATGAAAAAATTTTGGCATTGCATGGGATAAGTTGGATATTCTTATTCTGGTAGGATTGTAAATCTTTAAATGCCTGTGGAGAGTAAAGAAGGGTAAACTCCCATTTTTTATGAGTGATTAGGTATAGTACAATTTCTTTAGTATACCTTCCTATTCCTCCAAATTTTTCTCCCCACATGCGGCAATCGATAGTTATATGCATGATTTTATATAATAATTGACTGTAATAACTTTCTTTATTTATAAAGTTTTTTACGTAGTAATGTCTTTAGATAATGACTGCATCTAGCAAGTTTTGTTTTATATTTATAGCTAGGAAGGTTATTTTTCCATATTGTTTGATTTAAGTATTGATTGTAAAGTTCTTTTAGTGGGTGAGTGCATTCTCTATGCCAAGGTTTTAATGGACCTGAGTAATGGATTATAATTGGATTTTTTAGATCTTCAAGTTCCGTTAGGTAACGAGATGGAATTGTTGATTTACGTAATAAAAAAATATCTAGTACATTAAAAGTTAGAGGAAAAAAATCTTTTTTGTCGTAAAATAATGCATTTAATACATCTTGATCGTGAAACTGAATTTTATTCATGTTTTGTTTAATATATTCTATTGCTTTTTTACTTGAATATATTTGTCGTATTTTAGTCATATCAATAAGAAGAACTCCTGCATTGAAGTATGAATAACTTTCTTGGTATCCTAATGCTTTTGCTCTTTTTTTACCTAATTTGTATTGCTCTTCTACTGCTGCTATACAAGCATTTGAACTAAATTTCCAATTCCAAAGTTTATCTAATTTGCCATTTATTACAATGTCACAATCTAGATATAAGATTTTATTTACTTCTTGTGGTAATATATCTATCATGAACAATCTATAATAAGTAGCTAATGTTACATAAGTATTTGTTGTTCCTGGACCTATAGGGAAATCTTTTAATAATTTTATATTAACAGCATAGAATGATATATTACATCTCAGAGATTGTACTAAAGTCGTTAATGAATCTTTATTTTGCTCGGATATATAATCAGTGATAACATAGAAGTGATGACATCCTATATTATTTTTACATAATGAGATAATAACAACGGCAGCATGACTTGTATAGTTATTATCGAAAGTTAATACTATATTCATAATTATGGTAATTTGGAGGAAATATTTTTAATAAATGTCTTTAACGTATATTCTAAATATGATTGATTTTTGATATTTGTATTATCAATAAATTGTACAACAGGTACATTTATTGTTTTTTTCTGTTGCGCATCTATATATACGTTTAATAATCGTTCAGACATATATCCATAGATCCTTTTTTGAATAGGATCGTATGTTGATAAATCTGTTTGCTCTTCTACTGCTTTTAAGATACTAAACATCCATGTACAATATTCTGTAAAATCTTTCCAAGACATAATAAACATGTTATATGGTGCAAACTTATTTTGTTTCATTAAATGATTAAATGCATCTGTAGTTTGTGAATCTGAAAGTTCTTTTACTACTGTTTGAAGGGTTTGCATGTCTTTACTAACGTGTTGCTTGCAATAATGTTTATAAACAGATTCTTTCAAAACTAATTTTTTGGGAAGAATAATAGCTCCTTTTTTTAATTCATCTATAATTTCTTTGGGTAAGGAGAAATTGAAAGATGACATTATTGTTGTAGGTTTTACAGTTATAGGGAGATATGAATTCGTTTGTTGATGAAAATCAAAATATCTTCTATAGTGACATAAACCAATGTAGTCCACGTCTTTTAAATTTTTCCATGCCCAATATAGAGCTGTAAGTTCACAATACATAGGGTTTTTTTCGCTTATATTATCCCCTGTATTATCTCCGAGTATATTTTCTAAATTATATGGAGATATCTTTTTTCCAACTTGAATAGGACTGTAAATATTGTCTTGGTGAATTATTCCCGGTTTATGTGTAGCTACAAGAATTTTAATGGTAGTTTTTTCCATATTGATATGCTGATTATTGAGTTAGCGTTATTTCCTTTCTAGGAAGGGACATATTTGAATTTTGTTTTTTTATGAATATAGATAAGGTTATACTAAGCGTAAATAGAGTTATATTTGAGTATAATATGATTGTAATGCAGAATACGCCAAAATAAATGATATAAAAGTAGAATAAATTTTTATTTATTTTCCTTTTCCAATATAAAAATGGAATAATTATAAAAGATAAAATATATAATGAGAACATCATAATCCCACCTTCGGCTAAAAGAACTATAATTGAATTACTGCTTCCGTCACCATTCGTGCCATATCCACATCCTAATATAGGATGTGTTTTCCAAGCTTCTAATCCTTGTTTTATAAAATCTTGTCTGATTTCGAATGAGGCTGTTTCTGCTTTCAATTCAAGTATATAATCTACAACATAATACATTAAAATGATTAATCCAATACTTAGGAAAGATATAAGTATTTTGAGCTTTAGAGATGTATTTTTTAGGCGTCTTTTATTATTTAATAGACTAATTCCTATTGTACCAATAATAGCTAATTGCCCCGTTGTACTTAATGAGGTAAGAATTGCTATTACGAGTGTCGTGATTTTGAATTTTGATTTTTTTTCTTTTAAAAAGGCCTCAGTTAAAAAAGCTATTGTTAGGCAGAAATTATGCATTGGCGCTTCTACAAATATGCCTGAATTTCTAAATAGCTGAGGCTCAAAATAAATATTATACCAGCTGGGGATTAATGTTAAGTTTCCCCAATTTATTGAAATTAATTGACTGGCAGGAATGATGCTAAAACAAGTTCCTAATGTGAAAAATATTATGGATATGATTGCTTCAATCAACATTACGTTTGATATTGCATATAATAAATTAAATTTATATTTCTTGTTAGGAATTGTTGCAATATAATATATAAATGTAGGAAGCAGTAGAATGAATTTGCTAATATAACTTATTCTAAATGTAGAATTGCTATTAAAAAATAGAATTATAATACCTATAAAATATAAAATAAAAAAAGTAATGGTTTTGATATTCTCTATATTATTTACCTTAGATTTTAGATTAAAATAGCAAAGTAAAAGTGTTAGGCTGAAAGTCCCAATAGAGTATATGCCTCCAGGATATATACTATTGCTATAAACCGTATTGCATTCTAAAATAAGTAAAATTGCTACTATATATTCTATTTTTCTATACATGGAAAAATTTGTTAAAATAATTTTAAGCAATATATTGTATTGCAATAAGATTTAATTTTTTTAGCATTATCATTTAATGCTATATTTTGTTAGTTCTAATACTTTATTGATAAAATCCATATTTTGTGAGGAGAATTTTCTTGCAAATAATTTCTCTGATTGTTTTAATATATTTAAATCTTCATTTATATTGTTTAAATCTGATCCCCAAATATATGGTGTTCCTCTTTTCCAGTCTATTTCACGCAAACAAGATGCAAAGTCCTGATTGGGTTTATAGATGTTTTTGCGAAAGGGAGATTGCCATAATATCGTTTGTATAAACATTTCATCTGGTGCAAGAGTATATTTAAAAGTTTTTAAAATATATTCTTTTTTTGTTAGTAAATAAATGCAGAATTCATGAGTTATACTGACCCAATTTACTCCTTTTTTTAGTTCAATATTAAAGTTTCTTTTATATTTTACTAACTTTTGTAGAAGCAATAGTGAGGAGCGTATTATTTTACACAAACCTCTAATAGGTAATATGCTGCGATAATATTTTGTTAGAATGTAATAATGGATTGTTTTTCTTTTTAAATCCCAGTTATTGTATTCTCCTTGAGCATATCCAACGAACTCTTTTCCATTATTTATGTCCATAAAATTATGAATATAATCTTGGCTTTTTATAGGTAAATCAACGCCAGAAAGCAAATGATAGTATTGATAGGTGTCTTGTTGAGATGCTGCTTCAAATAAAGTTAATTCTGCTTTTATTTGACTTATATCTCCCCATCTTATATCTATTTGAGGAACATAAATTAATTTGCTTTTGCGGGTTTGGATATTTTTAAAAATACTACAATCTGTTTTTTTATCAATTAATAAGTATATATCATTCCTGTCGTCATCAATAGCTTCTATAAGTTTTTGTAAAATAATAGGTTCATTATGTGCTATTATACAATATGCATGTTTCATTGTTAAGGACAATTTTAGAAAAAGTATCTTTTAAATAATTTTAATTTGGTGATTATTAAGTTTGTTACTTTAAAAATAAATGTATCATGATACTTGTAAATAAAAGAAAATAACTCCGAATGGAAAAAATATAGATCATTTCCTGCAAAGATGTGTGTGATGCGATAAATACCTTTAAATGGATCTTTTATGACTTCATTTATTATAGAAGGTATCTCTGCGTCATTTTGAATAATATCTAAAAATATTTGTTTTTCATTCAAAAGGAAGACTTGGTGATCATTGTTCTTAGATACATTAGTGCATAAATAATGTACAATAAATGCATCTTTTAAAAATCTAATGCCATGTTTTAATTCACAATTCCAGATATCATCAAGTGTTTTTATTGGATGATTTAGCATGTAATTTGTTTTAGCAAATGAAGGCTGATCCATAAAAACCTTTTTTTTACAACCATCAAACCAATTTTTATTCCATAAATCATAAAATTCATGAGCTATTTTGCTGTCTTTTACGTAAATAACACCGCTATTGAAGTATATTTCTTCTTTATCAATAGGCCATTTTAGTTTTTTACCATGCTCTAAACACATTCTACGATAAGGGTTTAACAAGAACGGGGCATGAGTATCCCAACAAGCTGCAATATCAGCTTCTATTAAATCGATATCATATAATGGTTTAACAATAATAGTGTCTGTGTCAATGAAAAGGAAATCTCCTTTAATATATTTGCGTACACTAGTTTTTAATATTCTTGAACGCTGTTGAGCTGAATACTTATTATCAATATCAATACTGATAATTTCATCTGTATATTTTAATTCTTTTTTCCTGACATTTGTAAAGGTTGCTTCTGTTTGTTTATCTGTAAGTAAAGTAATATGTGCATCAGGCATATAATGCTTTACTGAGTACATTGAAATATATGCTTGTTCTAAATAAATATCTTTTGAAGAACTTACTAAAACATATACAATTTTTGTTTTCATAACGCTTGTTCTTATATCAATGATTTTTTATAATAAATTTGCGGGTGTACTTTCTAGTAATTGATCAATGTATCTTTTATATATTGGAGTTTTTCAATTTTAATGTATTTATGTTACATTTTAATCTTTAAATCTCTGCTTATCCCATTTAATATTTTCTTTTACAATTTTTGCTGAGAATGTATAATGGCTTTTCTATAAGTATGAAAAATTAGTTGAATCTTGTGTGTAATTTTATTAATTAAGAGTAAGATGTCATTATGGCATTATTTGTTTTTTACAAATTTGATAATTTTATTGTTAATGAAGTTTCGTTCATATGACGTTATTCCTAATGTATATATTCCTAATGTAGTAATAACCAAGGCAATAATTGATGTTATAATAAATGTTAGGAAGTTTATAACAAAAAATGAATAAATATAATGGGATAGTAAAAAGCATGCAATTGCAATTGTAAAGCAATTTAATGCTATATGATTTAAGAAATAAGTAAAGTTGTATGATTTTATTAATTGTTTTAGTAATAAGAAACGAGCAAATAAACCTATGATTGTTACAATAACACTAGGAACCATAGCCCAATATGGTGCAAATCCTAATTTTAAAATAATATATGTCATAGGCAACTCAAATACCATAATTAAACATATTACTATTTGGAAGACTTTTATTTTTCCTGTTGCTTGCATTGCTGTTGTTAGAGGGGTAACTATAGAATTTATCAAAGCAACAACAAGTGAAAAAAATAAGAATTGTGATGTATAGAGGGGGACTCTATCAAGCCATATTGACAGTAAATAATCAAGATTTATCATGACAGGAATTGAGATAATGGATAATAGGTAAAAAGAATAACGGCATCCAGCATAAACCAGTTTTTTTGATTCTTCTATATTACCGCTGGCATACATTTTAGTAATTTGGGGATTAAGTGCCATTATAAAGTTGTTTGAAAAATTATAAATTATTCCACTTACCTGAAAGGCAATTCCTCGAGCGGCATTAATCGCTGTTCCACAAAATATATTTAAAATAACATTTGATCCTTGATCCTTTAAGGCAAATCCTAGATTGCCGATAATGCTCCAACCAGCGAAAGCAAACATTTCCTTAAATAACTCTTTATTGAAACTGAACTTGTAAATGCATTCTTCAAAATTTCGTTTACAATATATACCGTAAATTATTCTTATAATTAAAGATACACAGAGAACAAGAATTGAGTAGGTTATCAATTTGTCAGCATGAATAACAAGTAGAAAGTAAACTATAGCTAATTTTAGAACAGCTTCAATCATGCTGATATAAGCAAACGCTTTCATACGTTCGTGTGCTACAATGCTTGCATTATAGGGAACGCTGATTACTGTAACAATAAATGTCAGAATAGAACATTGGTACACCCAGTTGGCTGCTGTCATTCTGTCGGCAGCTATATTCATGTGAGTATTTAGGAACCATAAACCAACAGTTTCTGCTAGTAATAAAATAATTCCTGCAATAGCTAAATGTATGTTTACTGAGGTACTGAATACTTGTTTTAACTTACTTAGATTGCCTGTACCTAATTCAAAAGAGATAAATCGTTGGGAAGCTGCTGTCATAGCCGTATTCAAGAATGCCAACATGGCAACTATACCCCCTACTACATTGTAAATACCATAGTCGTCAACACCTAATGTTTGTAATACTATGCGGCTTGTATATAGACCTACGATGATGATTAAAATCATACGTAGATACAATAAAAGGGTATTTTTGGCTAAGCGTTTATTATTTGATAGAGTATCCATTATCATTCTAATAAATTCGTGTAGAGGTCTTTTTTAGAATTCTTTTTTTAATTTTTTCCAGTATTCTTTGCCAAATAACTCCCAAATTCCCGAACAGCAAATAGCTAAAAATGTAATACCCATCAAAATCATTTTTCTACTTGTTCCTGAAGGTTCTAATGGAATAGTAGCCGGTTCTACTACAGCAAATACAGGTTTTTCTTCTTGTATTTTGGCACGAGCAACCTGTAACTGTTGTGCTACCTGGCTATATACCTGATAAGCGAGATTCATATCGTTTTGCAAACGTTCTTGTTCGGCACGTACGCTTTGGAAAGCAATATTGCGGTTGCTGTCGAAATAATGGGCGTATTTGCTCTGTGCTTGGTAATATTCCTGCTGGCGCTCGTGGTAAAGTTGTTCTAGGTAGTCGCAGTCTTCCTTCGCCTTCTTGATGCGGTAGTCTACAATGTACTGCTGGAGCTTTGCCACCACACTGTCGGCTACGATAGCGGTTACTTTCGAATCTTGTAAAGTAACACTAATGGTAGTCATGGCTGTTTTTTTATCTACATTGGCTGTAATCACTTTTCTTAAATCTTCTACTTTTTGATATTCTTCTTCGGTCAGTTGGAAAGGATTTAGTGTTACCGTTGTATCTGCTTCTTCGATAAATAGTGACTTTATGGCTCCGATTGCCATTCCGGGAGCTGCTTTGATATATCCCCACCAAGGCTGTTTCTGTTCATCTAGATAAGCTACCAAGGTAGTATCTAGCTCGCCATCAAGCGTCTGCACACGGGTATTAAAAAGTTCGAGTACGAATGGTGTGGAAGCTACGATATCCGGTGCTAAGGTTACATTTAGTGCATCGGGGCTATTGCTTGTTGCAGCTCCTCCCAAGAAGGAAGAAGCTAGGCTGGCAAGTCCACTACTTGCTTTATCTCCGCCCATTTCAGGAGAAAGAGTAACGGTTACGGTATATTGTTTAGGAATGCTCAGGGCAATGATAATACCCAGTACTACGCCTACACCGGCTGCCTTATAGAGTGTTTTACGGATAGCATAGATACGGCGCAGAATATCCATCCAGTCTATTTCGAGTTCATCGTTTTCCGGCTCCTGTACGTCCGGATTCTGATAATTCTTGTTTTCGGTCATATATGTTTATGTGGAAAATACCACAGTCGGCACGGCTTGGTAAGTGAGAAAAGTTGCAGTAAAGTGTTCCTTACCGTGCTCCCTGTGGCTTATGAGAAATCTATATTATTTTATCAAGTTAGCAATGGATGCGGCCATGGTTCCCAGTGAAGCGAACGAAGTGGCATAGCCCAATATGCTGCCTAACTGATTCGGCTTGTGGCGTTTGTTGGGTACGATGATTTCGCAGCCCGGTTCGATTTGCTTCTTGCCGCTGCCTTTCACTTCGGCTATCTGGCCGTTCATGTAGACAATGAACTTCTTGCTCTTCTTGGCGTTCTGGCTGTAGCCTCCTGCCTGGCTCAGGTAGTATTTCACACTTTCGCCCTGCTTGTAGGATACGGTGTTGCTCATCATCACTGCACCGCTGATTTTCACGGTGTTCACGTATTCGGGCACGCTGATCACGTCGCCTGCACGCAATACGATGTCGGCATCGCTGCCCGGATTGGCAAGGGCTTCTTCCAGGTTGATACCTACGGTAAAGGTGTCGAGTACTTTCAGACCGAGTGAGTCGATGGCTCCGTTACCCATTTCCTTGCGCATCATGTCCACTACATCCTGCATGCGGCGTTTCTCTTCGTCGTTTGCCACACGGGTAAGCTTGGCTCCCTTTACGTAGGCAAACTGAGTGGCGCCTCCTGCCTTGGCGATAATGCTGCTGATGCGTTCGTTCTTGCTGCTCAGGGCGTAGGTTCCGCCGTAAAGTACTTCACCGTCTACTACCACGTTCTGCTGTGCGCTGTAGCCCGGGCTGCGGCGTACGAATACCTGGTCGTAAGGCTGGAGAGTGAATCCCGGTTCGCCGTCTACCACAAAACCGTCTTTCAGGCCGAAAGAGAAGTTCTGTCCGATGGTAGCGGGGCTTTCGGTGCTCTTCGGATCTTTTACGCGGCGTGCCACGTCGACACGTACTACGGAAGCCGATTCACGCAGACCGCCTGCGGTGATCACGAGGTCTTCGAGGGTCATGTTGTCGGCATACGGATAGTCGCCCGGATGAGCTACTTCGCCGAATATCTGTACGTTACCCAGGTCTTCCAGGTCGTGGATGCTGGGGATGTAGAGTACGTCGTTTTTCTGCAACGGGATGTCGGGCTGGCTGCCGTCCATGATGGCGCGGATGTCTATCTGCTTCACTTCGCGGGTCTTGTTTTCACGCTCGCGGTACAGTACGGCACGGCCGGTAAAGGCGTCTGCCATCAGTCCGTCGGCTTTCTCTACCAGTTCGCGTACGGTGTTCAGCTTGCCGCCCAGCTCGTAGATGCCCGGACGGTATACGGCGCCGCGCACTTCCAGCTTGTTGGTGAAGCGGTCCAGAATGGCTTCGGCGGTGATTACGTCGCCGTCGTGCAGCTGGCATACGCTGTAGTCGGTGTCATCCACGGTGTTTACCTGATATTCCTTACCGTTCTGGCGCACGATGCGCAGGCTCTTGGTATAGGCGTCGCTGGTAAATCCGCCGGCATATTTCAGCAGGGTAGAAAGGGTTTCGCCTTTCTTCATTTCATAGCGCATGGGGCGTTTCACGTTGCCTGTAATCTGTACCAGTTCTTCGTAGGCAGGAACGATGATCACGTCGCCTTCTTCCAGGCGGATGTCGTCGCGGGTCTTGCCCTGCATGATGAACTGGTAAACGTCTACCGTAGCTACGGTCTGTCCGCCGCGCGATACTTTCACGTTACGGAGGCTACCGATGTCGCTCACACCGCCTGCACGGTAGAGGGCGTGGAATACGGTAGAGAAGGCGGAGAGGGCATAGGTTCCCGGCTGTATCACTTCGCCCATCACGTTGATCTGGATGGTACGGGTGTTGCCCAGTGTGACGCGTATCTGGTTGCTCTGGTCGGAATAGATCTTGCGGAGTTCGCCGGTGAGGTACTGCTGTGCGCGCTCGATGCTCATGCCGCTCAGGAATACAGGGCCGAGCTGTTCGAGGTTGATGGTTCCGTCGGGCGAGATCTGCTGGCGGATAGTGTTCTGGCTGGCTCCCCAGATGTCGATTACCACTTCATCGCCCGGACCGAGACGGTAGTTGGGCGGGGTGGCTATGTTGACGTTCGGTTCGAACGTAAGGTTGCGGGTATTGAAGATGTTGCGGCCGAATACGGCGTCCTGCTGTGCCACTTCCTGTGCCTGTGGCTGTTCGTCGAGCAGGGTAGAGTTGTCTTCCTGCACTTGCTGGCGCAGGCGTGCTTCTGCCTTGGCAGTTCCGCTCAGGTCTTCCGAGCCGGTGTTTGTCTGCTGTTCGTACATTTTCTTCACGCGTTCCGCCTGTTCGCGGGTTACGCCTCGGCGTGCCAGCTCGGTAGCTATGGTACGCTGGTCTTTGCCTTGTTTTACTCCATCTTTAGCATATTCCAGCACTTGCTGGTCGGTCATGCCCGACTGCGCCATGAGCAGGGGCGAACATGCCATAAAAATAACAAGTGATAAAGCTTTTAGTTTCATGCTTGTCTGTTAGTGATTTTATATTGTTTTTCTGAATTTACTCTTCGATGGTTTCGCACCAGGTGTAGCTCACTTTGAGCAGGGCGGTACTTTGGGGCATTTCGATGGCGATGTAGTGGCGGCCTCCGTAGCGGAGGAACTTGCCGGTCACACCGTAGAGCGGACCGCGGCGTACTACCCGGACGGGGACGCTGCGCTTGCCGCGAAGCTTTTCGGAATCGATGAACCGCGTGCCCTGGATGTCGGGGTTGGTGGCATGCATGAAGTTCTGCATGTCGCGTTCGCTCACCGTGCAGTAGTCGTTGCCGTTGCGTTCCTTCTTCAGGAAATAGACGGGCAGCGGGGCTTCGGAGGCGAACTGCCGGCACCAGTTGGCGTCGTAGGGACGGTGGATGAAAATCAGGTTGTGGATGGCGGGTACGAGTATGTGGGTGCATTCACCCTCGTGTCCGGTGTCGCGAAGTTCGTATGTCATGGGGATGTAATGCTCAATGCCCTGCTCTTTGAGATAGTCGGCTACAAGCAGCTCTTTGTTGTACACCGTTTGCAGGGGCAGCCATACCTGTTCTTTTTCCATGTCTGTGGATGTTTGTCCTTCTGATTTTTTGTTCCCTTTTTTCTTGATTGAATGTTTGTTGAGGTACGGATGCACCTCTCTCTCCTTCCTAGCGTCTGAAAAACACTATGAATCAGTTTGTTATCTCCAAATACGGAAGATGACGCACATCGTGCTTCTGTCTAGGATCCGCTCCCACAGCCGCATAGGAAGTCGTTCTTCGCTGCAAAGATAACAAATAATGGGCAGAAAGGTTCACTCGGAAGGGCTTTAACTTGCGTTTGTTGAGCTTTTTTGTGATATGTTATTGACGTTTCAGCATGTTTGCGCAAACGGTTGCCCGATTTGTCGATTTGTCCGGATTTTGTCGATTGGTACGGATTGGGTGACCGGACAAGTGTTGCCGTTGGGCTTTCGGTCTGATTCTGACGCGTAAAGATATTTCGGAAACGGATGCGATGGGCAGACGATGTCCGGAGATTTTTTTGAATATTCGTACGAAAAGCCGGAGCTTTTGTACGAATATTCGGGTAAACTTCCTGATGTTTACTTCAACTTTTCAGCTTTTTTTCCCGTCGGGTTGCCTTTTCGGGAGTCCGTGCCTACGGAAAGCTGCTTCAGAATCCTGAACTCGTTTTCTCCCGGCTCCTCGTCGGGATCGGCCTCGCGTACTATCAGGTTCGTCTTGTGCATGATGCAGCTCTCTATGATCAGCCTCAGGGTGGTTACGTCGAAATCTATCTCGCACACCTGTTCGGCTGCCTTGAAGAAGGTGGCCAGCGTCTTGAAACGGAAATTGCGGACGGTGTCGAAACACGTGTGCGTGCCGATGCCCGTGATGCGCTGGATTTCCGACTTCGATACGTGCGACAGTGCGTACAGTGTATCGATGAACTTTCTTAACTCTTTGAGCCACTCGTCTATCTGTTGCTTCGTAGGCTCGCACGAAGCGTATAATTTTCCGAAATATTTCATTAGTCTTGTCTCTCGGGGTTTATCTCTGCCGTATAGGGCAGTAATTAATACTCTGCCAATCGGTATTTTTACCGATGAAAGACAAGAACGGAAGTTTACCTGTCAGGTTCTGTTGATGACACAAAGATAACGGAAAAATCGTGGCTGAACGTTTTTCTTTGCGAGAAAAACTTCCCTTGCTTTTACTCTTTCTTTTAATATATAATAGGAAAGGGTGGCAACCCTAGTGGCAACCTTGTGGCTACCTGGGGTATTGTAATAACCTGTAAACGAGTAGGATAGGTATGCTACCTTGTGGCTACCCTGGTGGCAACCCCCTGTTCGGATTACGTAAAAAATGAAGAATTATGGACTTTGTACTAACTATGAAAAATCCTGGCAATCTGGGCTTTCTGGTACTTTCGAGGCGACTGCTTACCCAGATGTTTGCCGAAATGTACGGAAAGTGGCATTCCGACTCGCAGGCGTATGTGTATCTGCTCATGGCGGCGTGCTTTACCGATCAGGGTGATACCCCTGAATGTTTGAAACGGGGCGAACTGACGTATTCAGGTAGGGAACTGAGTATACGGTTCGGATGGAGCAGGAAACATGTGGCGCATTTTATCGGAGAGCTGGAGCAGAACGGTGTGGTGGAGGTGATGAAGGTGCAGAACTGTTCGAAGCTGCGTCTGCTGCACTACGATACGCTGTGCCGCATGCGGGTGAAAAACGGTGCGGACGGAAGGCGCAGGAGCGCGGGCGACGAGATGTTCGAGGTGTTCTGGGAACAGTATCACGACATGACGCAGCAGCCTGCCCTCGACATCGAGGCGGCACGCAAGGCGTGGGGGAAACTGACGCTGGCCGAGCGCGAGGAGGCGGTGGGAAACATCGAGATGTATCTCTGCATGCTGCCGTCTATCGACCGGGCTCGTACGGCACTGAAGTATTTGCAGATGAAGAGTTTTGTACTCAATTGATTATATTTTTATCTGTGTTGTCTGATGAAACTTTTTAAATTGTCAATCATTGCTGTCCGATAAAACTTTTCAAACCCTCAATAACTTATTGATATATAAGAATTAAGCAATAATTTTAACAGGAGGGCTTATCCATGGAAACAATACAGACAATCAACCTGTAGGATATGTTTATCGGGCACTGATAATATGTTTATCTGTGTTGTCTGATGAAATGTTTTAAGTTATCAATAACTTATTGGTATACATAGAAATAAAAGGCGATTTTAACAGGAGGGATTATCCGTAAAGGCAATCGGATTTTCAGTAATGTGAAAAGCTGTATCGGACAGCATCATATTTTTAGGATTATGGGGATGGTTTATGCGGAAGAAATAGAAGGGGCGGTACTGGGGGCGTGCCTGCTGGAGCGTTCGGCTCAGGCGGTAGTGCTGAAAAGTCTGCGTGCCGAGATGTTTTACCTGACGGCGCACCGGTGGATATGCTGACGGTGACCGAGGAGCTGCGTGCTCAGGGACGGCTGGATGATGCGGGCGGTCCGTTTGCCGTGGCGAAACTGGCGGCGGGTGTGGCTACGTCGGCTCACCTGGAGTATCATTGCAGCATCCTGTTTCAGTATTACCTGAGGCGGAAGCTGGTAGAGGTGCTGACACGGGAGCTGGCGGCGGCAAACGATATGACGTGTGATGTGTATGATGTGCTGATTGATACGCAGCGGGAACTAGGGGCGCTGCTCGAGGATTCGCCGCTGGAGAATCACTTGCACCCCATGCCGGAGGTGATGGATGATACGGTGGCGCTGGTGGACCGCCGGCAGGAACTGGCTGTGAATGGGCTGACGGGTGTGCCTACGGGCTTGCAGCGGCTGAACGAGATGACAGGGGGATGGCAGCCGGGCAACCTGATTTTTACGGCGGCACGTCCGGCCGACGGAAAGACGGCACTCGACCTGTTCTTTGCGCGTCAGGCAGCGATGGCGGGTGTGCCGGTGGTGTTCTTCACGCTGGAGATGACGGCTTCGGAACTGGGCGAGCGTATGGTGCTGGCGGAGAGTTCGGCCGATCCGCTGCGTATCCGTCAGGGCAGGCTCTCGCCGGAGGAGGTGGAGGATGTGCATCGTACGGCGGAACGGATGAGCGCGCTGCCGGTGCATGTCGACGATACGCCGTACATCAACGTCGACCAGTTGTGTGTCATCGCCAAGTCGCTGCGGGCAAAGGGGCTGCTGGGCTTGCTTATCGTCGACTATCTGCAACTGCTTGCCACGGTGAATCCGGGGCGTACGCGTGAACAGGAGGTGGCGGAGTGCAGCCGCAAGCTGAAGGGGCTGGCGCGCTCGCTGGGCTGTCCGGTCATCGTGTCGAGCCAGCTCAACCGTCAAGCGGAAGACCGGGCGGGGAGTCCGGAGCTGCGTCACCTGCGTGAGAGTGGGGCCATCGAGCAGGATGCCGATCTGGTGATTCTGCTGCACCGTCCGGAGCGTTATCATATCCGGGTGGATCCCGATACGGGGTGGTCTACGCGGGGCATGGGTATCGCCACGGTAGCCAAGCACCGCAACGGGGCGACGGGAAAGGTATATTACGGGTATAATCCCAGCATGACGAAAATCGGCGAGTTCGCGGGTACGCCTGTGACTGCGCCGGCAAACAATTTAAAGCGTAAGGAGGATGAAAGAAAGAGCAGTGACTTATTCGGTGGTTCCGCGGGTTGATCCGCGTGATATCTCGGCAGAGATGACGTATTATGCCCGTGCACAGGCGCGGGGAGAGGTGACGCTGGGCGACATGGCGCGCCGTATTCAGCGGCGGTGTACGGTGACACGTGCCGATACGCTGGCGGTGCTTGTGGCGCTGGAAGAGGAGGTCTGCCGCGGGCTGTGCAACGGCGAGATTGTCCGTCTGGGTGAGCTGGGTTCGCTTCAGGTGGGAGTGAAAAGTGAGGGAGTGCGGCTGGAGGCTGACTTCCACGAATCGATGATAAACAAGATATGGGTGCGTTTCCGTCCGGGCATGGTGCTGAAGGGGATGCTGGACGGGGCGGCTTTCGAACGGGTATCGCCGCGCAAGGAAGCCGGACGTGCCGGAAAGGGGATGCGGTATGAAAGAGAATGAACATGGCGACGGGGAATTCCGTCTGCGTATCTACGGCAAGTCGGAGCTGGCTTGTCTGTATTTTCCCGACCGTTCGCCGGAAACGGCACGGCGCAATCTGTACCGGTGGATGTACCGCTGTCCGTCCATCCGCGAGGGGCTGGCGGCACTGGGCCACGACAAGCACCGCAAGTTTTTTCTCAAGCCGGAGGTGGAGGTGATCGTGCGGGGACTGGGGGAGCCGTAAGATAAAGAAACTATGATACAATGTGAAAATATATATTGAAATTTATATAGAATAAAGGAGCCTGTACTTGTAAATCAATGTACTGGCTCCTTGTTCAATATAAGCCTGATTGCTGGAAGTCTCAACTGTTAAAGTCCAGGTTACCGGTAAAATAGTTTTTACCGTTGTAGACAGGTGCTTCTGATAGTATTCTTTTTAACTTGTCTTCTCTGTCTTTTATATAGCCTGTGGTTAATTCAAATCGCTCTATCGCCATATGAAACGGACTGCAATCGTTGTTTAAATCGTCTTCCAGGAAATACAGGTTTTTAATGATTTCCTGATAAGTCTTTCCCTGTGTGTGGGTTTGTCTGGCTTTTGTATAATAATGGATACAACTTTCTCCTAAAAAAAGAATGTTTGTACAGTTCTGGTTATTGTAATGTGTAGCATCGCGTATCATATGATATAATTCTTTTCCACGCTTATTGTTGGATGGCGATTCTTTCAGACAATTCGTGTTAGCATTCTTTGCTCCATTGATCAGCTTCAGGAAGGTTTCAATTTTCTCTTTTCTTTTTTTCGTGTACTTGTAATAGCAATATAAATACTGATACATGACGGCCATTTTGAACTGATTGTAGAAAACATCTGCCTTGAAGGAGTTGTTGAAGACCATACTGTTTTGTATAGGTATGATTTGTTCCTGGATTCGTGCCAGGCAGTAAATGCTGTCCATAATCAATGTATCCAGCAAATTCATCCGGTCCTCTTCTGTTCCTGAATGCGGTATTTCACATTTGAAAAACTGCTTGAGGAGGATTTTTGAATCAGTTTTTTCTGATTTTATAAAGTTCCGTATTTTCTCAAAGTTGATTTGTTCAAAATCTTCTTCTGTTCCTTTCGTTATGCCTAATAACTTGTTTAATAGAATGAGGTTAAATCGTGCTTTGAGTTTTAACAGTAATGTACTGCTGAACATGGTCTGGTAGGCATTCTTGCCTGTCATAGTGGAACTTTGGTAAAAACGTGCCAGATCTTGTACTTGTTTGTCGTCTGTGAGAAGACCGTTGTTCCATAGCTCTAATTTAATAGTATAGTACAGAAACAGTATTTCTTCTGCCTCCGGGGTAACGGACAGAGATTCGTAGGGGATTGGTTGGTACATTTCGGAAGAATGCAGCCACTGAATGTAGTTTATTTCGGGCAAATGTATGTGTTCTTTCTGTCGGTGCAGATGAATGAGAAAATGATTTATTAAATTTTCCATTAGTTGCAGTAATTCATCGCTATTTTTTGCTTTGATAGCTTCGATTGCTTCGATTTCGCTCTTTTTTATCTGATTACGTGTATAAATCAGTAATGTATAGACAATGTTTTTGTAACATTTGATGGATGATCCTCGCTCGCACGAAAGAGAATACAAATGAGCTGCATTCCAATAACAGATTATTGCTCTTTCAAAGTTGTTGGTGATATTGAGTGCAGTGATGTTGTCCAGTTCTGATTTTTTATTTGGGGAAGTTATAACTTTTGAAAAGCTTTCGCAAAAAGTTGAAAAATTGTTTATTTTATATATTTTCTTTGTAGACAAGGATATACTTTTTGTTGACAAGCATACATTGCCTATGCTCTCGAGTGATAAGGCCAGGTGATAGATTTCATTGTCCCTTAAGAAAATGGATTCTTTTTCATCGTTGGTATTACTTGTTTTCTGATCGTTGTTCAGATCTTTTTTTCGGTCATTTTCCCGACCATTTCTCAAATCATTTTTCAGGATTGATACATTTCGGGTTATGTTCTTTATGGTTTCATTTAATTTTGAAGATAATATTCTATTATTATTCCATAATACTCCTACACTTTTAAAATAGCAGCTCAAAGCATTCGTTGTCTTATTATTTAATTTATACTCTTGGTTTTTATAATATAGAATATCTCCTAATTTCCTGTAGAAATCAGTTTCGATGACTTTTGATTCTATATTTTTTCCATTCAGCTTTTTGGTGGTCGAATCAATGATTGTTTGAAAATCCTCGATGGCTTCCTGCAGGTGGGCTGGAGTTATTCCGTTTGTGTCAATTTTTTCAAGAATAAACAGCTTGGCTAATATGGAGAGATGAATGGTACGTATGTCATAGAAAAACGAACGGTATTTTTCTTTTGTGCACATCTGTTTCAGCAAGCCGATCAACTCGTCGTACAGGATGAACGCAGAATTGCTTGTGCCGCGTTTTTCATGTGCCAGTCCTAGTTTCAACATGGTTCTATTGGTGAAAACCAGGTAGTTTTCAGCTTGTGTCATTGTTCTGTGTTGGTGATTTTCGAAAATTGGCAAGATGATTTCAAGGCATTGTTCGTACGAACGTATTGCCGCTGAATAATTTTCTTCTAAAAGATACAAGTCGCCTAGTGAATGCAATGTGCTTGCAACTGTGTATTGTGAATTGCCTGATTTATTATCTGAAGTTGAGTTCTGCTCCAGTAATTGGATATACTGGTTCTTTATTCCTTGCAGGTCTGTGGAAGAAAAATTGAACAAGGTGGACATTTCGCCCGATAATCTGGAATGATAGGAGATTTCTTCTATAATTCTCATAGGGAACTTATAGTGGTACAGTCCGCAAGGAATGGTGAGTACCAGATTGTGATTCATGAAGTTGATGAACGTGCTCAGATAGTCCCTCATTTCTGGAGTCTTGTTAAGTTCCTGTAGTTCGGGAGTCTGTTCCAGATTTCTCCATGAAAATCCGTTGTTGTGCAGCTTTAAGATATAGGTAAGCAGGAAAGAAGAAGATATCAGCAACTTGTCTCCGGAATGACTGTTGCGGTTAAGCAGCCCTTGTATCATGGGATAAGTCAGATAGTGGATGAAGTTCACTTTCTGTATTTTCCTGAATCCCCAGGAAAGATAGAATGTATTTTTAGGGTCTTTGCCTGCTTGTTTCTCATGTTGAGGAAATTTTATTTTTTCAACATTTTCCAGATAGTCTTGGCTGCGCACGTATTTTTCGAAGAACAGAGTGATTTTTTTGGGAGAACCATTACTGATGAAAGCCAGATAGTTGACAAAATGATACAAGAACTGTATTTCTTGATAAATGCATTCTTTCTGTTTTTTCTTCTCTTCTTCATCAGAAAGATTAATGATTTCTTTATTACGGAAAATGTAGTAATTCTTGAGTGAATAAATCATTTTGGGGTTGTAAATCCCGGATTCTTCAACTTCTTTCTGGAAATTAGGTGGTAATAATTGCCGGCAGACAAATTCCTCTGTTTTGATTACCGAATTGTTGAAGATGCCACTTTTCCCGTTGAGAAAACTTTCTATGTTAAGTACGCCATTGAATATGCTGCTGATAGAAAAATCCCGGTCGCACATGTCGGTCTGAAAAGCTTCAAAAAGCTCTCTTCCGGCAATGAAAATAAAATAAGCCTTTGCGGTAGACAGGAAATATTTCATGTTGGCGACAATCTTGAGTACCTGTTGTGTTCTGACACGTGAAGATACATGCTGTTCCGGTCGGGTAGACAATTTTTCAAATTCCGGATTAATAGAGTCCTTTTTATTTACCATATCACGGAGATTGGTGTCTACCTTGTCCAATTCGTCGAAAACAATGATTAATTGTTGATTCTTTTTTTGAAACTCGTTTATGATTTTTATAAGTTCAAATTCTATTTCTTGTATGCTGGCAGGAGGTGAAACCTTTTTTCTGCGGTTGGATATACCTATGTTTGTCATCCATTGTTCCAGCTTGATTTTTAAAGAAGATTCTTCTTCATCGGTAATGGTTGTGTTCAGACGTATGCATAATGTTTGTATCTGTCTGTATACCTTTTGAAATTTGGTTAAATTATAAAGTTTTTTTGTTGCGAACCATAACCCAAAAGAGATAATGGGTATTAGAAGCAAATAGGAGGGGGTAATTAAGGTATTGCAAAAATCGAGGATCCATTGGCTGCCTGATAGCTTGTCTGTAAGCTTTATGAGGTATACGTTATCTGCAAAACTTATGAAGCATATGTCATCTGTAAGCTTTTTTAAGGCAAATATGAGCAATGAGATAATTACTATCAGCTTACTGATGAATGCAAAAGTTGAAACAATGATTTTTAATATGCTGATGCGTAAAGGTGTGTGTGCCTTGAATTCTTCCTGAAGATTTCGTGCCAGAATGCGTAAGATTTCTATTTCCTCTAGAAATTCTTGTCCCAGGCTGATAGATATTTTGATATACTGCTTCTTATTTTTTCTCCGGAAAGTGGCATTTTCGTCTATCAGTTGCTTGATGGTATAATTGACAAGGCTGGATTTTCCTGCGCCACGATGTCCGGTAATCAAATAGGATGCGCTGTCGGCCTCGTTATATTTCAGCCAGTTATACAATTGTTGGTTGGGCTCTCTATCCAGCATATATTTGGGGTCGGTCTTTTCTCCTGTTGTCTGGTGGAAAAACGAAAAGTTTCTAAGCAGGATGTTGACAGGTTTTACTTTCGAGTAAATCCAATTAAAATCTTCCATGATATTTATTTTTTATGGTAAATATATAAACGATATAAAAAATGACTCCTAATATAATGACGAATAGTAAGGCTACTGGAATACTTGTTAGGTGTATAAATAGTTGTGATTGCAATAGTTGTATGTTCTGTGAAGAAAATTATTTCACAAAATAATATTATTATATGGGATTATATGTGATGATACTATACCATACATATATATAAATCTGATATAGAAATATAGAGTAATTGCAGATACGGATATATATAAGTGAATGGGAAGGAAATGTGATATTTAAAAAAGATAAAATACTAATTATAAATATGAAGACTAAAAAAGTGTATGTATTGATGGAAGACCAGCATTTTTGTTTTTTGATTCTTTTTTTATATTGGATGTCTATTCTGATTTTTTCTTCTATAGAATCTGTACGAAGAATTTTAGTATCTCTTTGATTTTGTAATTCTTGGATGTTATTATTGTCAGGTATTAGTCTTTTGTTCTTATTCAATATGAACCTTGCTATGTATATATTTATTAATAGTAGCGTGATATTCCCAACAAGACAAAAAGTTGTATGGGGGAAAAGGTTGATAATGCTATATAACAGACCATTAGAAAAAATAAGTAAAAACAGATTGTCAGGGAGAATCAATGTTTTCGTAATGTATTGTCGGATATCCGAGTATATCGAAATGTTTTTCATCGTATTAGATTAAATTGTGTATGGCTTTGTGTAAATAATTGTTGTCAATGGCAAAAGTAATATTTTTTTTTTTATATCGTCGTATGTCAAATAAAATTATTAAATAAATGCTTTTGTTTTTTCGGAAACGATACGGCCTAACTTGTACTAGTGGATGTACCGCTGCCTGTCCATTCGCAAGGGAGTGGCGGCATTAGAGTGATACGACAAGTATCGCAGATTTTTTTGAAGTCGAAGATGAAGATGATCGTGTTGAGAGATAGAGTGTGTTACCGTTACGTGGGAGGCTTTGATCGTATAGAATAAAAAATCCCGCTAAAGAGCGGGATTTTCTGTCTTATTTTCAGGTTTATACGAATTTAATTTCACCAATCTCGTTTGCAAACGCATGCAGAGATTTTTCAATCTTTTCGACGGTAGTTTTTGAAGGTTTCCTTCTGCCTGTGACGTAGTGACTTAACTGCCCTTGATTGACGCCTGTAATGCGTGCCAGACCTGCCAGCGAAAAGGCATAGGCATAATAATTAAGAAAAGATGCTACATCATAAATAAAATTGAACTCGACATCAGGAAACTTTTTTCCGTTCATGTCATACACTTTCTTCATTTCGTCAACGGCTTCCAGAAAATCGCTCTTTGTTTCTTCAACGCTTTTCCCTTCTCCGATGCAACCGAATTCGCAGTTGTTGTCAGCAATGAAGGCTGAATAGGTGCCGTCAACCCCTCGTTCAATAACGACGTTGATTTTTTTATTTGCCATAATAATGTCTTTTGTCTTGATAATTAATTTTATCAAGAAATAATATAAAAATATAATATATGGTGTGGGATGGGGGAATTAATCAATCCCCGCATCCCTTTTGATACTTTTCAATGTACCTGGTTTTACCTCTTCTGATTTATGGTGGCTTGTCTGAAAATATTTTCCTGTTTTCGGACTGTACCATGTAGGATGCCTTCCACTGTCATCCATTAGTTTACAACCTGACTTTTTTAACAGCCTTTCGAGCTCGTTGTATTTCATTCCAGCCTCCTTTCTTTTTAAAGAGTTATAAATATATAACACACGATGTGTTACAATGCAAAGATACGAATATTAATATCATTTGCAAACTTTTTGATATTAATTTTAATATCATTTTTGCCGTCATGGAGGAACGCAGGCATGAGGCTGTATGGTAAATTCTGTTTTTTTTGTGTATGCTGCATCGGAAACTTAACGGCGGAGGTCTGGACGCTTTTTCAGAATCGGATGAGGAAAGAATAGATTGAAAGAAACTTTCTGAGGATGATATGACTGTTAAAAGCAAGAAGTCCCAGTCGTAATGACTGAGACTTCTCTAATTCCTTTTTATAGTGCAGATGCGACGACTAAGCTCGCACGGGCACTTTCGTATTGCAAAGGTAAGCATTATTTTTTATTCTGCCAAACAGTAGGGCTGTTCAACATTCGAGTTTAGAAGTCTGTGCCACAACTTTTTTAGCTTCATCTGTCTGAATGGAGCAGACAAGATTATGGATTTCGTTCTCCAATTCCGTTTTTCGGGTTTGTGAGATGCATCCCAGAATATATCTTACAACATCTATGCCACCTTTAATGTTGTGTCTGCAATCGGCAGAAATGTCAGCAGGCAAGCGCTTAATACCTCTGGGAAAGTCCATGCGGTAGATGCAGCCTCCGTGTGCACATTTGTTGCGAAGGACACGAATTGTTTCCATATAATTGTAAAAAACACCTCTTGAACAGCCATAGGCATTGGCTACCAAATCTTTTGCATCCGTCTCTTTCAACGAATCATATAATGTAATGATATTGCCGATTGTCATAAACTCTATGGTTTTCCATGCCGGAGCATATATCCCCGGATGATTTGCATGGTGATGCTGGATTATGGGATTTTTACGCATAGCAGCATAGACCTGCTCTTCAAAGGCATTTACAAAATTGGATGTTACATATTTACGGTTGACAAACCAGCAAGGATCGTCAATATACCGGAGTGATATATTGTAGATGAATTTTGTGCGGATATTGACCTCGATACGGTCGAGAGCGTTAAGCAGAAGTCTGCGGAGTCTGGTATCAAACTCATAAAGATCATACACACTCTTGAATGTTGTGCCCGGTTTTAGCTTATGGTCACGGTGTTCCAGACATGGGAATTTTATCTCATAAGGAAAAGAATAGAATCCTAGCCGATAATAACCGACGTCAAGAAGAATTTCTTTTGCTTTCTCCTCATCATCAAACATCATACCGTTTGATTTAAGTTGGGCAATTTGCTGGTCTATCGTATATGCTTTTTCCATTGCTGTTTTTAATTGAAAAACAAATTTACTCTTTTTTATGAAAACAAGCGCCTTTTGTTGCGCTTTGATTTTATCTGCCGGCAATATGCTGTGCCGTACAAAGACATAGCCAGGTATTCACATCCCGTTTTTTGTGTGTATGCTGCATCGGAAACTTAACCGTTTTGAAACAGGATTGCCACATGCGCGTTTCTGTTTTGAAATACGCTTCCTTTAATTTTGCGCAATGAAAATTAAGGATTTTTAATTGCTTGAAAAACGCTGGCTGTCATGTAGATAACTGGTAATGAAAAGGTAAGAAACAGGTTGGGAAAATTTACAATTTAAAAATAAAATGAAAAAATTTGCAGCGTATTTACTTTGGTTTTTGCTGATTGCTGTCTTGCCGCTGATGGCGTGCAGCAATGAGGGAATGACGGAAGCTGTAGCGGACAGCTTTGATGTACAGTTTGAATGCCCTTCGCTGATAGAAGTGGCCAAGGGAGGGGAATATACGTTCCAGGTGACTGGAAGTAACAAGCCGGCGGAATCGGATGTGATTATTCTGGAATCGACAGGGGGAATCTCGTATACGTGTGTGCTGGTGAGTGTTTCGGAAAACAGTTTTACTATAAAGCTTGCCGACGGATGCGAAAGCGGTACGTACCGGGTGTTCATCAAGCGTGGTGACCGCAAGAAACAGATTGGTACTACCTATATTAATATTGTAGAGGGAATTGATTTCACACCGGATGCCGGAACGACGGTGTATGGGGTGGTATCGACAGCCGACGGTCCGGTGCAGGGTGTTGTGGTATCGGACGGTGTAGAGGTGAGCGTGACCGACGAACGGGGTATCTACCAGCTTCAGTCGGAAAAGAAATGGGGGTATGTGTTTATCTCCGTTCCTTCGGGATATGAAGTTCCTGCCGAGGGAGTCTTGCCTCAGTTCTACCAGATGATGAAGGGGGATGCTGCTACAACGGAGCGTGTGGATTTCTCGCTGACTGAGGTGGAAGGACAGGATAATTATAAGGTGTTTATGCTGGGCGATATGCATCTGGCCAACCGCACGGGCGACCTGGGACAGTTTATGGACTTTACCGAGGATCTGAACAGCTACCGTGCCTTGCATCAGCACGAAAAGATGTATGCCATTACGCTGGGCGACATGACCTGGGACCTGTACTGGTATTCGAACAGTTATGCGCTGCCTGAGTACCTGAATACCATCAACAATCAGGTGAAGGGACTTCAGATTTTCCATACTATCGGAAATCATGACTACGACTACAAGGCTACGAGCGACGAGGAGGCGGGAAGCCGTTTCATGGATTATATCGCTCCGACATATTATTCGTTCAACATCGGAAAGGTGCACTACGTGGTGCTGGATGATATCGATTGCAGCAACTACGACGGCACTACCTCGCGCGACTATGAGAAGCGTGTGTCGGCCGAACAGCTGAGCTGGCTGTCGAAGGATCTGGCATATGTCGACAAGTCGACACCGCTGGTAGTGGTGATGCACGCACAGCTGTTCTACCCGTCGCAGACGGAAGGTTTCAAGATAGACCATGATGTGCTGAACACTACGCAGCTGCTGGACGTGCTGGACGGCTACAAGGTGCATTTCGTGACCGGACATACGCACCTGAGTTTCAACGTGACTCCGGAGGATGACGTAACGGGCGGACGCGAGGTGTACGAACATAACGCGGGTGCGATATGCGCTTCGTGGTGGTGGTCGGGCTACCTTACTCCGGGTGTGCACATCAGTCCCGACGGAACACCGGGCGGATACTCGGTATGGGAGGTGAACGGAACGGACATCGAATGGATATACAAGGCTACGGGATGGACGGAGGATTACCAGTTCCGCAGCTACGACCTGAACAATGTGCATTTCTCGATGGCGGATGTGCCGCAGATGCCGGCCAGTGTACCGGCTTCGGTCAAGGCGAAATTCCAGCGCTATGTGGATGCTTATCCGGTGAACAAGGACAACGAGGTGCTGATAAACATCTGGAACTGGAATCCGCGCTGGACGCTGACGGTGACCGACGAGAAGGGCAACAAGCTTACTCCTGAGGAGGTATGGGCTTACGATCCGCTGCATGTGGCAGCGCTGAGCGTGAAGCGTTTCAACTCGTCGACACTGAGCTCTACACCGAGCTTCATTACCGAAAACTTTACGCATTTCTTCAAGGTGAAGGCGGCGGATGCCGACGTGGATCTGACCATCACCGTGCGCGATGAGTTCGGACACGAATGGACCGAGCAGATGCAACGTCCGAAGGCGTTCTCGACGGATGCTTACAAGATTCCATAACATTTTCTTATTGAAACTATATACTATTTATCAAACTGAAAACTATGAAGAAATTTTATCTGGTTCTTGCCTTGAGCGGAATCATGCAGATGGGATTCGGACAGGCGGTCGACAAGAGTGTGGATATACCTGATCTGGACAATTATCAGACTCTGAAATGTGATTTTCATATGCATACCGTGTTCTCCGACGGACTGGTATGGCCGACGGTGAGAGTGGACGAGGCGTATGCCGAGGGGCTGGATGCCATTGCCATTACGGAACATCTCGAATACAGACCGCACAAGGCGGACATTCAGGCGGACCACAACCGTTCGTACGAGATCATGAAGAAGTATGCCAAAGATAAGGGCGTGATTGTAATCAAGGGTAGTGAGATAACCCGCTCCATGGCGCCGGGACATCATAACGCCATCTTTATTTCGGACAGCAATCCGCTGGACACCAAAGAATATAAGGATGCTTTCCGTGCTGCCAAGTCGCAGGGGGCGTTCATCTTCTGGAATCATCCGGGATGGGACTCACAGCAGCCGGAAGAAACCAAATGGTGGGACGAACATACATACTTGTATGAAAACGGATGTATGCAGGGAATAGAGGTAGCCAACGGTGACTTTTATTATCCTGAGGCATTGCAATGGTGTCTGGACAAGAAGCTGACCATGCTGGGTACATCGGACATTCATCAGCCGATACAGACTGATATCGACTTCGACAAGGGTGAACACCGCACCATGACGCTGGTATTTGCCAAAGAACGCACGGCGGAAGGTATCCGTGAGGCGCTCGAAAACCGTAGAACGGCTGTCTTCTTCAAGAATCAGATTATCGGTGAGGAACAGTGGCTGAGAGAGCTGTTCGGCAAGGCGGTAACCATCGAAAAGATAGACAAGAACGAGAAGCGCGTGCAGTTTGTGGTTTATAACAACTCGGACCTGACATTCTCGCTGAAAAAGGGAGAGCATGACGCAAACCTGATATACTTCAGAGAATATACCATCGAACCAAAATCGAAACACACCATCACGGTGAAACTGAACGGTGGGGTTACATCGGGCAAGGTAAATTTTGAAGTGACCAACATGGTGGTGAAACCGGGAAAAAGTCTTGACTATCAGTTCCGTTTTTAATTGACACGTTTACTATTCCAAAACAAAATATTTATTTATGAAAGTTTTCAATTCGTATGTTTTTTTGCTGTTGCTGTTGCTGACGGGCAGTGTTTCTACGCTGTCGGCGCAGAACAGAACAGTATCGGGTAAGGTACTGGATGCCTTGCAGGAACCGCTTATCGGGGTGTCTATCGTCATCGATGGAACTACCCAGGGAAGCATTACTGATGTAGACGGAGCCTTCGAGCTTCAGATACCTGCCGGTGGGGCTACTCTGAATTTCTCTTATGTGGGTTATCTTACCGAAAAGGTAAAGGTGAAACCGGGACAGAAAAATATTGTGGTATATATGCAGGAAGATGCCATCATGCTGGATGAGGCGGTGGTTATCGGTTACGGTACGCAGAAGAAGGTGAATCTGACGGGAGCCGTGGCTACGGTGGGCAGCGAGAAGCTGGAAAACCGTGCGACGCAGTCGCTGGCAAACATGCTGCAAGGTTCGGTAGCCGGTCTGAATGTCACTACCTCGTCGGGTGTGCCGGGCAGCTCGCCCAGCATCAACGTGCGTGGTACGACTTCTATCAACAGTGCCGATCCGCTGGTGCTGATAGACGGTGCGGTGGGTGAACTGGACCGTGTGAACCCGAACGACGTGGAGTCTATCTCGGTCATCAAGGATGCGTCGGCTGCGGCAGTATACGGTGCGCGTGCGGCATTCGGTGTGATTCTGGTTACAACCAAGTCGGGCTCGGCACAGGACGGAAAGGCTACCGTGCGTTACAGCGGCCGTCTGGGATGGCAGGCTCCTACCACGACTACCGATTACGAAACAACCGGTTACTGGTCGGTGTATACGGTAAACACCTTCTGGCGTGCGAAGAACGGTACGAACTACGTGGACTATACCGACTACGACATGCAGCAGCTGCTGGCTCGTGTGAACGACAAGACGGAGAATCCCGACCGCCCGTGGGTAGTGGAAGATACAAGAAACGGTCGCCGTCAGTGGGTGTACTACGGCAACTACGACTGGTGGCACATGATGTACAACGACCGTCGTCCTACCCAGCAGCACAGCATCTCGCTGAGCGGGGGTACGAAGGATGTGAAATACCTGGTGAGCGGGGCATACGATTACCAGAAAGGTATCCTGAACATGAATCCGGATATCTACCGCAAGTATAACCTGCGTTCGAAGATTGACTTTACCATCAACCGCTATGCTACGCTGAGCAACAATACTTCGTTCTATGGCTCGCAGTATACTTTCCAGGGAAACGGAAGCATCGACGATACCATCGGTTACAGCGGACGTCATGCGCTGGCATGCTTCCCGATGAAGAACCCTGACGGCTCATGGCTGTACGGTACTCCTTACCTGAACTATAAGGTGGGCAACGGACGTCATATCATGCTGGGTGAGGGATCGCACCGCAACGTGAACCGCACGAACGATTTCTCGAATACTACACGACTGGTCATCACACCGATCAAACAGCTGAGTCTGACGGGGGACTTTACCTACCGTCTGTACCAGACACGCAATACACACCGTTCGAACAACCTGTTCTACCGCGAATATCCGGACGGACCGCTGCTGTCGTATGCTACCGGAGCCGGTCTGAACAAGCTGAGTGAATCGGTGAACACACGCAACTATTATTCGGCAAACGTTTTTGCCAACTACGAAGATACATTCGGCGAAGCACATCACGTGACAGGAGTGGTCGGGTTCAACTACGAACGCATGTATCTGAAGAATGTTTCGGCTGCGGGACAGAACCTGACTTCTACTTCGCTGGACGACCTCGACCTGGTGGGACAGAACTCCAAAGGGGAGGTGCTGACCGAAGTGGGCGGCGGACAGAGCGAATATGCGCTGGCTGGTTTCTTCGGCCGTGTGAACTACGACTACAAGGGACGCTACCTGTTTGAGGCGAGCGGACGTTACGACGGTACCTCGCGTTTTGCTGCCGGAAGCCGCTGGGGATTCTTCCCTTCGGGTTCGGTGGGATGGCGTATCTCGGAAGAACCGTTCTTCAAGCCGCTGAGCGGATATGTAGACAACCTGAAGCTGCGTGCTTCGTTCGGTAGCCTGGGTAACCAGAATGTTTCTTCTTACTATACATACATGCGTCTGATTTCGGTAAGCGACTTTGCCGGTTTCACGTTCGGCGAGGGCAGCTCGATGGCGAAATATGCTACACTGGGTGCGCCGGTGGCATCGGACCTGACCTGGGAAACTTCGGAACAGTGGGACTTCGGTTTCGACCTGACCATGCTGAAGAACCGCCTGAACATTACCGTAGACGGATATGTGCGCAACACACTGAACATGCTGACCGACGGTGTGGAACTGCCGGCTGTGTATGGAGCCAGTGTGCCGGATATGAATACAGCCGACTTGCAGACAAAGGGATACGAAGTGACAATGTCGTGGAGAGACCAGTTCGAACTGGCCGGACGTCCGCTGGAATACAGTCTGGGATTCAACGTGAGCAACTACAAAAGCTACATTACCAAGTATGACAATAAAGACAAGACATTTGCCAAGGATTACTACGAAGGCATGCGCATCGGAGAAATCTGGGGATTTGTGACCGACGGTCTGTTTGCTACCGACGAGGAGGCACAGGCGTATGCCAAGGAGGTAGACCTGAGTTACATGGTAGACGGACTGACCGGAGGCTGGAAGGCCGGCGACGTGAAGTTTGTCGACCTCGACGGTGACGGTATGGTGGATATAGGCAGCAACAATGTAGCCGATCCGGGCGACCGCAAGGTATTGGGTAACTCACTGCCCAGCCTGTCGTATGGTATCAATGCCAGTGTACGCTGGTGCGGATTCGATGTATCGGTGTTCTTCCAGGGAACAGGTAACCACTACTGGTATCCTCACGGACACATGATGTCGTTCTGGGGTCCGTTCTCTTATCCTTACCAGACCTTCCTGCAGAAGGATTTCATGGACAAGGTGTGGGCCGAAGACAATACGGATGCTTACTTCCCGCGTCCGATGGCATACTCGTCGACTTCCGGTCCGCTGAGCAAGGTGAACGACCGCTATTTGCAGAACATCCGCTACATGCGTCTGAAGAACCTGACCGTAGGATATACCATTCCGGTGAACCTGACAAAGAAAATCGGTATCGATCAGGCACGTTTCTACTTCTCGGGCGAGAACCTCTGCTACTGGTCGCCGCTGAAGAAGATTACCAAATACGTGGATCCGGAAGGAGCCATCAGCCGCAGCAACGATACGTACAACGAAAGTTTCTATCCGTGGCAGAAGACGCTGCTGTTTGGTGTAGACATCACTTTCTAAACGAAAATTCATTGAATAAAACAACCAAGAACAGATTCGTATGAAAAAATATATATTTACAGCACTGGTACTGACAATGGGGTTGACTTCGTGTGACGGTTTGCTCGACCTGAGTCCTAAAAGCCAGATATCGCAGAGCGACTATTTCAAGACAGAGAGCGACTTGCAGCTTTTCAGTAACTCGTTTTACAACAACCTGCTGGACAAGAGCCCTTTCGACGACCAGAGTGACCTGTACGTGCAGCAGAATCTTTCCGACGAGATGCTGGGCGGAAACAACCGTACCGTGCCTGCTTCGGGCGGGGGATGGACATGGACCGACCTGCGCAAGATGAATACCCTGCTGGCGTATGTGAATCAGTGCAGCGACGAGAATGCGGTAGTGAAATATACGGCACTAACCCGCTTCTTCCGTGCGTTCTTCTATTTCGAGAAAGTCAAACGCTTCGGTGATGTGCCCTGGTACGATGTGGAACTGGGTTCTGCCGACGAGGCACTGTACAAGCCGCGTGACTCGCGTGAGCTGGTGATGACCAAGATGATAGAGGATATCGACTATGCCATCGATAATCTTCCTACACGCGAGGAAGAGTCGAGCAGCCCGTATCGTGTGAACCGCTGGGCGGCACTGGCGCTGAAGGCACAGTTCTGTCTGTACGAAGGTACGTACCGCAAGTATCACGACCTGAAGCTGGAAGGCAACGATTATACGTATTACCTGGATCTGGCTGCCAAAGCTGCCGGCGAGATTATCAATGATGGTCCGTACAAGCTGTACTCTACCGGACATCCGGAATCGGACTACCTGAATCTCTTCGCTGCCGAGGATGCGAATCCGGATGAATATATCCTGGCTATCAAGTTCGACTACAGTCTGGCTATCCATCACAATGCCAACGGACATACGCTGGTTCCTACTCAGGGACGTCCGGGACTGACACGCAAGATGGTGAATATGTATCTGATGAAGGACGGAAGCCGCTTTACCGACCAGCCGGGATGGCAGGAAATGAGCTTCCTGGAGGAAACAAAGGACCGCGACCCGCGTCTGGCTCAGAGCATCCGTACACCGGGATATACCCGTATCGGGGAAACAACGGTGCTTCCTCCCGACCTTTCGGTTACTGTGACTGGCTACCAGCCGATCAAGTTCGTGCAGGAACCGACTGCTTCCGGCGGACAGGTAGACCGCAACGACCGCAATACGAACGACTTGCCTGTGTACCGCTATGCTGAAGTGCTGCTGAACTATGCCGAGGCAAAGGCGGAACTGGGTACGCTGACTCAGGAGGATCTGGATATCTCTGTGAATCTGTTGCGTGACCGTGTAGGTATGAACGACGCGCACCTGAACATGGCTGCTGCCAATGCCAATCCGGACCGTTATCTGTCGGCTAAGGAAACGGGTTATCCCAACGTATCGGGAAGCAACAAGGGTGTGATTCTGGAAATCCGCCGTGAGCGTGCCGTTGAATTGAATCAGGAAGGTTTCCGCTTCGACGACCTGGTACGCTGGAAAGCCGGAGCCTGCATCGATCAGGATATCTACGGTATGTATTTCGCCGGTGCGGGTGAATACGACCTGAGCGGCGACGGTAATCCGGATGTGATCTTATATAATAAAGGTACTGCGAAACCGGAAGCCGGCAGCGGGGTGCTGGTGTACGAAATCGGCAAGGATATTCTGCTGACAGGAAGCAACAGCGGGTATGTGTACTCTCACAAGAATATTGTGCGCAACGGTTTCAATGAGGAGCGTGACTATCTGTACCCGATTCCTATCAACGAACGTTCGCTGAACCCGAATCTGACACAGAATCCGGGATGGAGCGACGGACTGGGTTTCTAAACTTCAAAACAAACAAATTAACTCTGTAAAACATATGAAACTGATCAATTATATCATGGCTTCGGTGCTGTTTCTCTCGGCAACGCTTCTGGGCAGTTGCAGCGAAGAGGAGAATACGCTTTCGAAAGCTGTACTGGCAAGTGCCAGTGCCCTGGACTTTGAGGCTGAAGGGGCACAGCCGAAAACGATTACCGTGTATGCGGATGCCGACTGGGTGATGGAGGACTTGCCCGAATGGATTACGGTGACTCCTGCCACAGGAAACGGTACGACGGATGTGACGGTATCGGTAACTGACAACATGCGCGACGGGGCGGAGGATAATCCGCGCAAGGCGACAATCGTATTTAAGGGTTGTACGCTGGCAAGCCGTGCGGAGGTAGTGGTTTCGCAGGATGGCGACAAGTACCGCGACTGTCAGGAGTATACGGTCGACGAACTGCCGGCACTGGAAGATGAAACGGTGGTTTCGGTTCCGGAAGCACTGGTTACGGCGGTGACGACTTCGGGCTGCATCGTAACCGACGCACAGTACGCTGTAAACATGTTCCTGCAAACTGCAACTGCCGTGAACGTAGGCGACAAGGTAGCGGTGAAAGGTTCGAAAGGAACGGATGCACATGCGTTGCCTTACGTGGTATGCGACGAGGTACGTGTGGTATCGGAAGGCAATAATATCGATTATCCGGAAGCTCACGACGTGACTGCCGAAGTGGACAGTTACACATCGGATAGCCGTGAATGGATTTCGGCAAGCGGTGTGCTGAGCGGTAACAATGTGACGATAGACGGTGCGGTGAACTCGGTGTCTATCATCGACGCACCCGAAAGCTTGAATCTGGCAGCCCTGAACGGTCACAAGGTGACGGTGTACGGCTACTTCGACGGAGTGGCTGCTCCTGCACTGCGCATACAGGCTGCACGCATCGAAGACAAGGGTGTGGTAGAGGTGATCTATTTCTCGGAAGACTTTGAGTGGCTGTTGCCTTGGGCAGAGAACAGTGGTGCCGGACAGACAGTGGAAAACGACGGATCGGGTACTGCTCCGCAGATTTACAGTGCGAAGAACGACGAGGGACAGACGGCTGCCGAAGCGTTGCTGGCTCACGGATACGGACTGGAAGAAAGTCGCGGTGCTTCTATCTACCTGCAGAAATGTTACCTGAAGTTCGGTAAGACAGACTATCAGGCAGGACTGACACTGCCGGCTGTAGACGGCATACCGTCAGGCGAGAAGGTAATGCTTTCGTTCGACTGGGCGCCGATGGTGGGCGGTACGAGAAAGTTCGACCCGGTACAGCTGATCATCACCGTGACCAACGGCAGCGAGACAGTCGAACTGGATCCGATAGGACATAACTTTGTGAATGAGGTAGACAAACTGGAATGGCTGCATGCCGATGTGGTGCTGGAGGGTGTTTCCATCCTTAATTCCGCAACACTATAATTTAACTTTATTTATAAGTTCCTGAGCAACAAA
>ERZ791569.120-NODE-120-length-66958-cov-8.578629_pt1 | contig 66958 bp, 58 predicted proteins | sample MGYA00509973_ERZ791569 | MGnify/ENA primary metagenome ERZ791569 (study PRJEB30046, sample SAMN00791902) | human gut metagenome | study: EMG produced TPA metagenomics assembly of the A metagenome-wide association study of gut microbiota in type 2...
GCAAAGTTACTGGCAGGGACGCTTCGCTGCCTGCGCCTTTTGTTGAGCGCGTTTGGCATACTGGTCGCCCGACCAGCAGTTGGGGCGTTGCCCCAAACCCCACAAGGGGCGCTGCCCCTTGACCCTGCAAGGGGGAATCCCCCCTTGACCCCTTCGCGCGATTGAGTTGGCTTCTTCTCCATGCTTTGCCCGCGTGTTTATCCTTTTGGCGCTGCGACTTAATCCTTTTCCCCTTCCCCTTTAATCCCCATGAATCGTTAAGCAGCCTGCGGGCACAAAGCCGCGCGTCGTCTGTCCATCCACCGTCGTCTCAATATAATCCCACGCAGATTTATTGAAAAAGCTCGTCAAATATGTCACCTGTGTCCCCGCGCGCAGCTGTGCAATCGTCGTTTTCCGCATTGCCGGGTCGTCCGTCAGCGCCGTGCCGGCATTCAGCGTGGCTGTTGTATAGGAAAACGTCAGCGACGTATCCATCGGCACGCCGCCGCGGATATCGTCCCCGCTGATGTAGCCGACACGCACCGAGCCGCTGTTTGTTTCGTACATCACCAGCAGCCAGCCATTTTCCCATCCAGCGCTGTAAATTGCGCCATTTGTGCCGACGGAAGCCTTGCCGTTCGCGCCGCGCCACGAATTGCGGCTGGGCGCGGAATACACCGGGAGGTTCTGCCCCGTGCGCAGCTGCACATAGTCAAATCCGCCGAGGGTATCGAATCCGCCGGAGAAATACGTCCACATGGATTCGCCGCTGTCACCGTTTTCAGCCTTGTAGTCGCGCACTTCCTTTATCAGCTCGTAATTTGCCCATTCTGTCGCGTTGAGGTAGGGATAAACGGCGCGCTGATTGTTGGTATCACGGTTGGGCGTATACCATGGCTGACAGGAGAAGTAATTGTCGTACTTTTCGCCGGGATGAAAGACGTAGCCGTGGCGGGCGAAAATCTCGTTGAACGCGTAGCCCAGCGTTTCGTAGTCCCAGCGGGCGACCTCATCCCATGTCAATTCGCGCGAATTGCTGTCCGGCAGAATGTAGTTCAACTCCGCCGAAGCAATGCCGATGCTCAGCAGCAGCGCCGCCAGCACCATCAGCATCCACCGTGCCTGTTTCAAGTTTCCCACTCCTTCCAATTTCTATCATATAGTATAATATTCGACCCGGCAATTGTCAAGCAGAATCCACCTCTTGCGAAAAGTTCGCGCAAATGGTACAATAGAAGCGAATCCACAGGAGGCGATTGAACGATGATGAACATCGTGCTGTTCAACCCGGAAATCCCGCAGAACACGGGCAATATCGCGCGTACCTGCGCCGCGACGGGCGCAACGCTGCATTTGATTGAGCCGCTGGGCTTTTCGCTGAGCGACAAATACCTGAAGCGCGCCGGGCTGGACTATTGGAATCTGATGACCTACCGCACCTACCCGGACTTCGGCGAATTTCTCCGCCAGCATCCGGATGCGAGGATGCACTTTGCGAGCACAAAGGCGCCGCGCGGCTATCACGAGGCGACGTATCAAGATGGTGATTTTCTCATCTTTGGCTGCGAGACGCGCGGCCTGCCGGAAAACCTGCTGGAGCAGGCCTACGACCGCTGCATCCGCATCCCGATGCGCCCGGAAGCGCGAAGCCTGAATCTGTCAAACTCCGTCGCTATCGTTCTCTACGAAGCGCTGCGGCAGACGGATTTCCCCGGTCTGAGCAGTCAGGGCCACCTGACCGGGCGCGACGAAGAACCCGCGCCGTGGCTGGATTACGTTTGATGATACGGTTTTCGGATTTACCTGCGCCGTGAGTTTTCATCAGAAAATCGTATCCCATCCAATCATAGAACGCGGCATATGGATGTTTTTATCCCGCTGAATCGTTCTATGGTCGAAATTCTTCTCAACAGGAGGCCATCATGCCTGAACTCAAACGCCGTCGCCGCGCCGCGTCCGAGCCGGACGCTGATTCCGCGGATGCCACGCAGGAATATTCGCCCTATGTCCAAACGTTCCAGTCCGCGCGTCCCGAAGACCCAAATGCCCAGCCGACTTTCACCAACGAAAACGCGTGGCAGCCGGACTACGCGGATGATGATGCGGATATTCCCGCCCCGACTGCCGAAGAGGTTTTCGCGGACGAAGCCCTCGAAGATCCGGATTTATACCTGACTGAAGAGGAACAGGCGGAACTGCGGCAGAATCACTGGCGCTTGTTATCCGGCCTCGGCGATTTCATCAGCATTATCGCGGGCTGCGCGGTGATTCTGGTGCTGATTACGATGCTGGTCAGCCTGCTGAATTGGCTTCATTCCGACATTCTGCAATCCATCTCGCTCTTCCAGACGATGATTTAAGAAGGTGAACACGCCATGCCTGACCTCTCTTGGGAACTCTTCGAGCATCAAGTCTCGCAGTGCCAAATGTGCGGCCTGTGCCAGAACATCCACCACAAAGTCCCCGGACAGGGCGACCGCCACAGTCCGCTTATGCTCATCGGTGAAGGGCCAGGACAGGTCGAGGATGAGGAAGGGCTTGCGTTTGTCGGCCCGGCGGGGCAGCTGTTAACCAAAATGCTTGCTGCTATTTCGCTCCCGCGCGACCGCGTTTATATCTGCAACGTCGTCAAGTGCCGCCCGCCGCAGAACCGCGTCCCCACGGATGAGGAAGCCGCCGCCTGCAAGCTCCACCTTCGCATCCAAACCGCCCTCATCCGCCCGAAAGTCATCGTCCTGCTCGGCTCAACCGCCGCGAAGAACATCATTGGGGCGGACATCCGCATCACTCGCGACCGCGGCAAGTGGTTCGAGCGCAAAGGCATCTGGATGATGGCGACGTATCACCCGTCGGCGCTCCTGCGCGACCCGTCAAAGAAGCGTGACGCATGGGAGGACATGCAGTCCCTGCGTGATCGGCTGATGGATTTGGGACTGTACAACGACATTTATCAGGAGCAGACACCATGAGCGAAACCATCAAGCCCGGACGCTACCGTCACTTCAAGGGCAAAGAGTACGAAGTCCTCTATATCGCCACGCACAGCGAGACACGCGAGGAAATGGTGGTCTACCGCGCGCTGTATGGTGAGCGCGGCGTGTGGGTGCGCCCCGCAAGCATGTGGAATGAGGTCATCGAGCGCGACGGAAAGACGTATCGACGCTTCACCTACATCGGCGAGGGCGACGCGTGACGCTTGACAAGCGCATCGAAATATGCTATGCTGTTTTTGTTTCCATGAAGGAAGCCATCGGACGAGAATGCCCGGCTTTCTTCATGGTATTTTTCTTTTTGGAGGTTTTTTCTCATGGCAATGAACCGAAAGAGCGGTTTGTACTCCCTGCTGGTAACAGCGATTCTGCTGGCTGTTGGCATTGTATTGCCCTTCTTGACGGGCAATGTGCAGGTGCTGGGGCAGGCCATCAGTCCGCTGCATATTCCGGTGCTGATTTGCGGCCTGACGTGCGGCTGGTGCTGGGGCATGGGGCTTGGCATTGTGCTGCCGCTGCTGCGGAGCGTGCTGTTCGGTATGCCGCCGCTGGTGCCAGTTGCAATTCCGATGGCATTCGAAATGGCAGCGTATGGCGCGCTGTGCGGGCTGCTCTATCCGATGCTGTGCAAGAAGATGAGCAAGACCTGCTGGGCCATGCTGATTGCCATGGTGATTGCCATGCTTGCGGGTCGGCTTGTCGGCGGCGCGGCGAAGGCGGTCGTGATGGGCATTCAGGGGAATGCGTACACATTCCAAGCGTTCGTGACGGCGTATTTCGTGAATACGGCCGTCGGTGCGGTGATTCACCTGATTGTTGTGCCGCTGGTGGTGACGGCGCTGGAGAAAGCGCGGCTGTCGCCGTTGGGCTTGAAGGCAAAAGCGGCTTGAGCCAAAAAGGAACGGGTCAAGGGGCATCAAAAAACGTCCCTTGACCCGTTTTTGCGTAACTGCTGTGTGCAGATTATCTGCGTCATACTATTTCCAAATGAGGATGCGCCAAGATGCGAAGCGAATTTTTCGCGCTGGCTAACGCGAATGAAACGCAGCGTAGCAGCGCTACGCTAAGTGGAATGAGCGGACGCAAGCGCGGAAAAGGCGCGAGCAGATGGCGCAGGTGAATTTGGAAATAGTATCAAAGCCCATTACAGCAGCTCATGATACTTGCGGATATACAGCTTCTTCATCAGCGTTGCCAAGACCATGTAGCCCAGCACAATCAGCGCCAGATAGGCGAAGTAGACAGGCGGCAGCGCACACAGCCCCAGCGGCGCGGCGAGAGGCGTGAAGGGCAGCAGCGTCACGACGGCAATGCCGAGCATCGTCAGCAGCATCACCGGCAGGGACGCGCGGCTCTGGATGAACGGCAGCTTCTTGGTGCGAATCATGTGCATGACGAGCGTCTGCGTCCACATGGATTCGATGAACCAGCCGGTCTGGAACAGCGCGGCGAACTTGTCCTGCATCGCGGGGTTGGTCAGCTGCGCGAAGGTCATGCCGCCGCACGCCATCGGCGCAATCACGAAATACAGCAGCAGGTACGTCGCAATGTCGAACAGCGAACTGACCGGGCCCATCCAGAGCATGAAGCGGCTGATGCCCGACGCATCCCACGTCCGCGGCACTTTGAGGTACTCCGCGTCCACGTTGTCCCACGGAATTGCGGTGCAGGAAATATCGTAGATGAGGTTCAGCAGAATCAGGTGCAGGGACGCCATCGGCAGGAAGGGCAGGAACGCGCTGGCAGCAAGGACGGAGAACATGTTGCCGAAGTTCGACGCAGCCGTCATCTTGATGTACTTCATCATGTTCGCGTAGATTTTCCGACCCTCGATAACGCCCTTTTCCAGCACCATCAGGTCTTTTTCCAGCAGGACGACGGACGCACTTTCCTTGGCAATATCCACCGCGGTATCTACGCTGATGCCCACGTCCGCCGCCTTCATCGCGGCTGCATCATTGATGCCGTCGCCCATATAGCCCACGGAATGCCCCTTCTGGCGCAGGACGGTGACGACGCGCGCTTTCTGGGCGGGCGAGAGCTTCGCGAAGACGGTAATTTCCTCCGCCGCCTGCGCAAGCGTTTCGTCATCCATCGCGTCAATGTCTGCGCCGAGCAGCACGCGTTCAGCATTCAGCCCAACCTGACGGCAAATGGCACAGGTGACTTTCTCGTTGTCGCCGGTGAGAATCTTCACACCGACGCCGTATTCCCGCAGGGCGTGAATCGCGTCACGGGTCGTTTCCTTCGGCGGATCGAGGAAAGCAAGGAAGCCGATGAGCACCATGTCCTTCTCGTCCGCCGTGGAGAACTGCCCTTCCGGCGCGGGATTTGTCTTTTGCGCAACGGCAATCACGCGCATACCGCCGCCGTTGAGCTCATCTGCCTTGCGCAGGACGTAGGCGCGCACCTTGTCCGTCAGCGGAACGATTTTTCCCTTGCTTTCCGCATGGGTGCAGCACGCCAGCATCTCCTCCACCGCACCCTTGGTAACCAGCTGGGTCTTTCCCTTGCAGTCGCGCACAACGACGCTCATGCGGCGGCGCTCGAAGTCAAACGGGATTTCGTCCACCTTCTTGAAGCGGGCAATCAGCTCATCCGCGCCAAGCTGACGCTGTTTGTCGATGACGGCAATGTCAATCAGGTTCTTGAGGCCCGTCTGGAAGTAGCTGTTCAGGAACGCGTGGCGAAGTACGCGGTCGTCCGGCTCACCGTCCACGTTCAGGTGATATTCCAGTACCACCTTGTCCTGCGTGAGCGTACCGGTCTTGTCCGTGCAGAGGATGTCCATTGCGCCCAGGTTCTGAATCGCGTTCAAGTCCTTGATGATGACCTTCTCGCGGCTCATGGTCATGGCGCCCTTCGCCAGCGAGGTGGTCACAATCATCGGCAGCATTTCCGGCGTCAGACCGACGGCAATCGAAATGGCGAACAGCCCCGCCTGAATCCAGTCGCCATCGCTCAGACCGTTGATGAGCAGCACAATCGGCACCATCAGCAGCATAAAGCGAATCAGCACCCACGAAACGCTGTTGACCCCCTTCTCAAAGGTGGTCTTCGGCGGCTTGACGTTCAGCGCCTTTGCCATTGCGCCGAGCATCGTGTCATGCCCGACGGCGAGGACGACCGCCGTTGCGCTGCCGCTGACGACCGTGCTGCCCATGAACGCCAGATTGCCGCATTCGGTCAGGCTGCCAACCGTCTGGCAGACTGCGCCGGACTTCTCCACCGGCTCACTTTCCCCAGTCAGGCTGGATTGGCTGAGGAACAGGTCCTTCGCGCGGAGGATGCGCACGTCCGCCGGGAGCATGTCGCCCGCAGACAGCGACACGATGTCGCCCACGACGATTTCTTCCAGCGGGATTTCCTTCTTCTCGCCCTCGCGCGTCACGCAGACTGTCGTGTGAATCATCTCGGAGAGCTTCGCCGCGACATTGCCGCTGCGGGTCTCCTGCACGAAGCGGAGGATGCCGGAAATCAGCACCATGATGGTGATGATTATGACCGTCGCCCAGCTTTCGTCGCCCGGATCGACCATCGCGACATTCGTCAGTGCGCTGAAAATCGCCAGCAGCACCAGCACGACAGTGAACGGGTTGATGAACGCGGCGGCAAGACGCTTGTACAGCGGCGTGCGCTGGCTCGTCGGCAGCACATTGCGGCCGTAGCGGTCGCGGGCTTCTTCCGCCATTTCTTCCGTGAGGCCATTTTCCGGCACGTTCAGCGCCGTGCGGAGATTCATTTCGTCGGTTTGCGCCGCCCACGTCAGGCGGTCGGCGGTCGCGCGGTTGTTTTCCGCCAGCATCTGCGAGGCAGTCAGGGTAACTTTCTTCTTCAGGTTCAGCGTCATGGCGTTTTTCCTCCTGTTCATCGGTCAAAGGAGCGCCATGAAAACCGATACTTTACAGAATCTGGCTGATGCAGAGACGCATGGGTCGCCGCATTTCATGGCTGCTCCGGGAAAAGGCAAAGCATAATGGATAACTGCCCGCGTCCATGCGTCTCACATCCTTCCATCATCATCAAATCAAATTTTGCGCACGAAAAAACCACCGCCCTGCAAAAACACGCAAAACGGTGGAAAAAAGCGTACACAAACACACCTGTTGTGCTGTCAGCCGAAATTCACCCCTTTATTCATACAAAAGGGCACAAAAACGGCGACCTGAAAACAGGCAATGTCAGTCCGCGAACGGCGAGTGTCCGCGGAGCATGGCGCAATCCAACGTTTTGCTGCGTCTACTGTGACTTATGTCCACGCACAATCGCCTTCCTTTCGCTGCAAATTCTTTCGGGGCAGCCGCATGGGCTTTTCCCGATTCGCCATCATTATAACAGACGTTTTTTGTTGTGTCAACCCATGAATGTAAAAAAAGCAGAAAGCGCCCGGAATCGCCAGCCTTCAGCGCATTCCGGGCGCAATCCATATTTGACCAAATCAGCGGATGCTGCACGTCGCCGTGTGCGTGCCGCTCGCCAGTATTTGGCTCGTGCCATCCGGCAATGTCAGTTCGCAGCGCGTGCCGACCGGGACGCATACCGTCACGGTGAAGGTGGTTTCCGCCGTTTTCCACTGCACACTTGCGTCGCCGTAAGGGGTGCGTACCTTCGCGGCGGCGCTCGTCAGCCCGCCGCCCAGAATCGGCTTGACACGGAAAGCCTTGTAGCCCGCCTCCGTCGGCTCAATGCCCGCAATGCGGCGGTACAGGAAGTCGCCGACCGCGCCGGAGGCGTAGTGGTTGTAGGAAATCATCTTGTCCGTGCCGTCATCGCCAATCGGGCAGACGCCGTTCTCGTCCAAGCCGTCCCAGCGTTCCCAAATCGTCGTCGCGCCCGCCTTGACTTCGTAGAGCCATGAGGGGCACTTCGTGTTCAGCAGCATATGGTATGCGGCATCCACCTGCCCATTGTCGCACAGCGCGAAGAGGATGTACGGCGTGCCGGGGAAGCCCGTGCCGATGCACCAGTCGTTGCGCTTTGCCAGCGCGGCGAGGTTCGCAGCGGCTTTCTCCCGGATCTGCTGCGTGGGGAACATATTCAGGTAGATGGGCAGGACGTAAGCGGTCTGGAACTCCTCCAGCAGCTTGCCGTTGCCGTCCGTAAGAATCGAGCAGTACGCATCGGCGGTCTTTTCTGACAATGCCCGGTAGTGCTTCGCGTCCTGCGTTTCGCCCAGAATATCCGCGATTTTCGCCAGCAGCGCGCTTGTGTTGCACAGCGACGCCGTGCCTGTCCACTTGATGCGTCCCTGCCACTGGCTCATTTGCGGCACGTCCGGCGCAACCCAGTCGCCGAAGCCCAGCGTACCGGGCATTTCCCAGAGATAACGGTGCTTGCCGAAGCCGAAGCCGCACCAGAAGCGGCAGGCGTTGACGTACTTCTTCATCGTCGGATACATCCGGCGCAGCACGCCCAGATCGCCCTGCGCCATATACTGCGCCCACGGCACGAGGACGCACGCATCCCCCCACCAAGCGACCGCCATTTTCGGCATCGTCGCGGGGAATCCGTAACCCTGCACAGGTACCGTGTTCGGCAGACCGCCCGTCGGCAGCTGCTCCGCCTGCACGTCCAGAAGCCACTTGTCCAAGAAGCGATTCATATCGAAATTGAACACCGCCGTCGGCGCGAACACGGCAATATCGCCCGTCCAGCCCATGCGCTCGTCGCGCTGCGGGCAGTCGGTGGGGATATCCATGAAGTTTGACTTCGCACTGCGGACGATGTTCTCCTGCAGGCGGTTGAGCATCTCGTTCGAGCAGCGGAACGCGCCCGTCTGCTGAATGTCGGAGTACAGCATGACGCCCGTCACCTGCACGTCTTCTTCCCGCACGCCCTCGACGCTGATGTAGCGGAAGCCCATGTACGTCAGCCGCGGCGACCACGTCTGCTTGCCGTCCTTGCAGATGTACGTCGCCGTCGCTTTCGCCGTGCGCAGGAACGCCGTGTTCAGCGTACCGTCAGGGTTCAGCACTTCGCTGTGGCGGATGGTAATCTTCTGCCCGCGTTTTCCCGTGACCGTCAGGCGCACCACACCTGCGAAATTCTGCCCGAAATCGTAAATCAGCGCATTGCCCAGTTTCTTGCAGCTTACGGGCGTGAAAGTCTCGTGTTCCTTCACGTCTGCGCCGTAATCCGCCATCAGCTTCGGCTTCACGCGCAGACGCTCCTGCACGGCGCTCCGCCAAGCCGCCTTGTCCAGTGATATGGTTGCGTCATACGTTTCGCCGTCGTAGAAATCCGCCATGCGGACAGGACCGTCCTCTGTCACCTGCCAGCTTTCGTCTGTGCCGATGACTTCCGTGCTGCCGTCGCGGTAGGTAATCCGCAGTTCCGCCAGCAGCGCCTGACGGTCTGCCGTCACGCGATTGACGCGCGTGAACACGAACGACCCGACCGCCCAGCCGCCCGCGACCGTCGCAGTGATGCAGCTGCCTGAATGCAGCATGTCCGTCACATCATACGTTTGGTACATCAGCTGATGCGCATAGGACGTGAAACCGGGCGCGAAATACCGTTCACCGACTTTCTGCCCGTCGATGTTCAGCTCGTAGATGCCCATTGCCGTGGCGTACAGCTTCGCCTGCGCGATTTCGCCCCGAAGCGGCAGCGCCTTGCGGAACACCATCGGCACGGGCGAAACCTTCTTTTCCTTGAACACATACGCGCCGTCGGTAATCCACTTGCCCTGCCACGGCGTATCCATGCGTCCCGTCTCGAAGGTCAGGCGGGCAGTATCTGTTTCGCCGCTGTCCGACGTGACGGTAAGCGTCGCGGTGTACGTTGTGAAGGGCTTGAGCGGCTGCCCGGCATAGCGCGTTCCGCATTGGTCGGGATTGCGGATTGTCCAGCCGTTCACCGTCAGTTCAGCGGACTGAATGGACGCGCCCGCGCGGTCGGATGAGACGAAATAGGCAAACGTCGGGGCGGCGCAGTCGGTCACCAGATGCTCGCGCAAGCCCTCGCAAGTAAACGATTGAATCTGAAACATGTTTACCACCTGCCGAATGAGATTGAAAACGGCGGTCAAGAGAATCGTCGAGATTCCCCTGACCGCCGCAAGTTCGATTACTTCTTCAGGGTGAAGAACGCGCTGACGATACCGGCGATGCTGGAAACGGCCAGCAGCACCAGATTCACAATCGCGCAGGTGGCGGAGGACATATTCGCCGCCGTCTGCACTTCAAGCAGCACATCCGCGTTGGAGAAGTAAATGAAGGCGAACCCTTCGACGCGGGCAGACACCAGATTGATGAAGGCAAGCGCCAGCAGCGCGGGAGCCGCAATCTGGCACAGACCCGTCAGCAGGTCTACAACCTTCTTCGCGCCCTTGACCATGCTCAAGACGACCGCAGCCGCCTCCAGCACAGCCGCGCCCACGACCATCAGCACAAGGTTCGACACCGTGGCATTCTGGAAGTAGCCGGCAGCGGACGTGTTAATCAGATACGCAACCAGCGCGGCAAGGCTCAGGACACAAGTGACGATGGAGAGCCAAGCGCCGGCAGAGAGTTTTTTCGTGGCGTTCATGTTTATTCCTCCTTGTCCTCAACGCTTGTTCTCAACGCGCACAACGACAGGCTTCTTTTCCGGCAGGAGCGTCAGCACAACCCACGCGAGGAAGAACAGGACAGCCAGAATGCTGCTGGCGTAGGTGGTGACGGTCAGAGCGGTATCCCACCAGGTGTTCACGCGCTGGGTGGAGATGTTCAGAATCGCGCTGTTGGCGAAGATGTAGAGCTGGTACTTCAGGTTTTCACGCGCCTGCTCAACGAGGTTCGAGTCCTTCGACACCGTTTCGAGGGAAATGTGCGGCCAAACCGCGTCCACGCCGCCTTCGCCAAGGTTGATGTGGCTGTTGTCCGCCGCGAAGTCAGCAACCTGCGTGATGCCTGCCATGACCATGGATTCGGCGTTGAAGTACAGGTAGTTGTTCATCATATCGGTGGAAATCAGACCCTTGAAGCCCCATTCACCGCGGACAATCTTCTGAATCATGCCCACATGGTGGGAAGCGTTCGTTGCGCCGATACGGTTGAAGGCAATCATGACGCCCATGCCGAACGCATCGCTCAGCGCGCCCTCGAAGCCGCGCAGGTCGGTTTCACGGAACTTCTGCTCGGTCATGTACGCGGAGATGCCAGCACGGTTGTGTTCCTGATCGTTGAAGCCCATGTGCTTCGGGCCGTTGATGATGCCCTTGTCGGAGCAGCCCTGAATCACTTCACGGCCGATGACGTTGGTCAGCATCGGGTCTTCGGAGATGTACTCGTAGTTGCGGCCGTTGTACGGCGTGCGGTTCAGCGTCAGACCGCTGCCCCACAGATCGTAGCGTTCAACCCACAGGCAGGAGTTGCCCTCAACCAAGCCCCACTGATACGCCAGTTCCGGGTTGAAGGAGCAGCCCAGCAGCGTCTGGGAGTTGACATTGAACTTGTAGGTCTTGCCAGTCGCCTCGTCGGTGTAGCCAGCGCTGATGCCGGTCGGGCCTTCGTTCTGGATGACGACGGGGTTGTCGATGTTGGTCAGGGTATCGGAGCGGCTGCCGCCGTGGATAACTGCGCCGACCGCTTCGTCGATGGTGATGGCATGAACCAGCTTGTCCCAGTACGGGTCATTGATGTTGTTCAGCTGTTCCGCGCCGATTTCGGATGCCGTGAATTTCGGGCCGGGGACAGCTTCCGCCGCCGCACCCGTGTCGGAGATGGTGTAGGTTTCGCCGCGCATTTCGGCAATCCACTGATCCTTCTTCGGGCTGTCAGCAATCTTGAGGTTCAGCTTGTTGTAGTTAATCGGGAAGGTGTTCCAGTCCTGACGGGTCAGGTAAGTGACCGTGCCGGGCAGCCAGTAGTTCAGGTCGGCGTCGTCCGCCACGTTGGTAACGGTCGTGTTGTTGGCAATGGCAAAGGTGGTGTTGTCCAGCTGATCGAGCTTCCAGCTCACGACAGCCTTGCTGCCCGCCGCGTCCATGCCGTCAGCAACGGTTTTGCCCTGCGCCGCCAGAATGTTGTTGACCGCCTCATGCGCGCCGGCTGCCGCCGTGAAGTAGTAGTCGCCCGCATCGAGGATGTAGGTCTTGGCGTTGTTCGCGTCGTAGCTCGCCAGATACTTGGTGGGAATAGTAATGGTAACTTCCTTGCTCTTGCCGGCAGCGACGTCCACCTTGGCAGAGTTCAGGAACATGACCGCGGACTTTTCGACCAGATTCGTGCGGTCATAGTCGGTGTAGGGCTGTTGCACATACAGCTGGGTGAGGAATTTGCCGTCCTGATTGGAGTTGTTCTTCACTTCGACGACGGCGGTGATGTTGCCGTTCACGCTGCGGTCAACCGTCACGCTCTTGATGGTCTGGGTGTAATCAAGGTAGCTCAGGCCATGACCAAAGGTGTAGAGCATTTCGTCGCCGTAATTCCACGCGCTGCCCTGCGTTGCGCCGGCCGCGCTGTTGGCGTTGCCCTGACCCATGACGGCGTCAAAGTAACGGGTTTCGTAGTACTTGTAGCCGACGTAGATACCTTCCGCCTCGACGATGTACATGCCGCCGTTGTAGGTATCCGCACCGCCGAAGGAGCCCGTGCCGATATTGCCGATTTCCTTGCCGGGATAACGCGGGTCGTCATTACGGCAGACGATTTCGTAATCCGCGAAGTAGTCGCCGCCGACGTTCTGCACCGCCGGGATGGACTGGTGGTCGCGCACGAAAGCGCTTGCCAGCGCGCCCGTCGCGTTGACCTTGCCGGTCAGCACGTTCGCGATGCCGATGGTCTGGTAGTCGTTGGGGCAGCCGATGTAGCAGATGCCGTCCACCTCGTGCGAGCCGCCCTCGGCGATGTCGGCAATCATCATGTTGTTGCCGGTGTTCAGCAGCACGATGACCTTGGAGCAGGTTTCCTTCGCCGCCTCGACAACCGCCAGTTCATCGGCAGAAAGCTTCAGCGGGTCTTCGCCGGTTGCTTCACCCGCGTAGTTGAGCGCAGAGCCCGGCTTGTAGGTATTGCCCTCGCCGGCGCCGCGCGCAAACACGCAGATGCCGATGCTGTCCTTGGCGATAGCTTCCTTCCAGTTTGCCGGAACGCCCAGCGCCTCGAACTCCGCCGGCGGCACTTCCGCAATCTGGTAGGTCGTCCAGTCGCCCGGCGCGCTGACGTACATGTGGTCATACACCGTGGTGGGAACTTCCTTGCCCGTCCAGCGGTTGGGGCGCATTTCGGTGTGCATGTTGATGATGGTGTTCAGGTAGTAGTCCTTCAGCGTCTCGTTGACGTTGAGGCCTGCACCTGCCAGCGCATCCGCCAGCGATACCGCGTCCGCGTTGCCGCCCTTCGGCCCATAGACATTATACGCCGCCAGACCGAACAAGGCAACGTTCGCGTTCGCTTTCAGCGGAAGAACGCCGTTGTCGTTCTTCATGACGACCGTACCTTCTTCGCCTTCACGGATGGCGATGTCGCGCGCCGCCGCCGCCATGTCTTCGATGGTCGCGTAGTCGGTCTTGAAGCGCGCCGCGCTGTCGTCATTGATGGTCACATAGCTCTCCGTACCCAAGGTATCGTCCAGTGCGCCGCGGTAGGTGTTTGCCACACCCGTGCCGACGATGGAGAGAACCATCAGGCAGGTCATGAGTGCCGCAAGGCCTCTCATTGCAGGGGTAAACTTCTTCGCCTTCATGTGTTTCCTTCCTTTCACCAAGGCTTGAGATTGATTTAAGTATAGCAGAAAATAATCACGCAGCACATTTTCGGCGCGAACTGTCTTTATTTTGGCGTGTGTGGATTTTATACAGTAATTCTCCCAGATTTCGCAGGCTGGTTTTGTGCATATCCACAATGTGCAAAACATTACAGGCATTTCGCCTGCTTTTTCCGTGCGAAAAGGCTTCCTTTTGCGCAAGAGATTTGCTATACTATTGGAAAACAAGCTGTTGCAAAGGAGGTCGGCCCGATGATTCGTGTAGCACTGGTGGAAGATGAAGAAAGCAGTCAGCGCACACTGACAGAATATCTGGAACGGTTTTCGCAGGAGATTAACGAGAAGATTCACGTCTCCATCTTTCCGGACGGCGCGGAAATCGTCGAGGACTACCGCGGCAATTACGATATCATCCTCATGGACATCCTGATGCGCTACATGGACGGCATGGAAGCTGCCAGCGAGATTCGCAAGGTGGACAAGGAGGTCGTCATCCTCTTTATTACCAGCACGCCGCAGTACGTCATGAAGGGCTACACGGTGGATGCGCTGGATTATGTGCTCAAGCCCGTGAGTTACTTCGCTTTTTCGCAGCGGATGCAGCGCGCCTTGGAGCGCATGAAGCACCGCACGCGCAAATTCATCTCCGTCCCCTTCCAAGGCGGAATGCGCAAGCTGGATATCTCCCAGATTCGCTATATCGAGGTCGTCAATCACAGTTTGATTTACCATCTGGACGGCGAAACGCTGGAGGCGAAAGGCGTTCTGTCCGAATTGGAAGACGCACTGACGGCATACCACTTTTTCCGCTGCAACAAGTGTTATCTGGTCAATCTGGAACACGTCAACGGCGTGAACGAAAACTGCGCGGACGTGGACGGCGATCAGATTCAGGTCAGCCGCCCGAAGAAAAAGGCGTTTCTGGACGCGCTGAACAACTACATCAACGAGGTAGGCAAATGATACACGTCGATTTGTCGCATACGCCGGGTCTGCTCTATGCGCTGGCGTACTGGCTGAGCAGTACCTTCTATATTCAATTGTATGGCAGCCCATTCAGCAAGGGCAGGAAATTCGGCATCAGCGCTGGATTTCTTGCCCTGATTGCCGGTTTCATGACGCTGACGGACGGTGTTTCCGCGATTGGCTTTTTCCCCTGCATGGGCGTGACAGTCGCGCTGATTTTTTTCTATATCCGCATTGCAACGCACATGCCATGGGCGAACGCGGGCTACTATTGCGCCCGCGCATTCATCTTGGGCGAATTTTCCGCCTCGCTGGCGTGGTATCTGTTCTATTTCTTCGTGACGGTGCCGGGGCTGCCGCTCACGGTTTGGACAACGATACTCGTTTTTGCCGCTGTCCACGCCATCATCCTCTACACCATGTTTCTGCTGGAACGGAAATACCGCGACGGCTCAAAGCTCATCAAGATTACCGCGCGGGAACTGTTCACCGCTGCCGTCCTTGCCATTGCCGTCTTTTCCGTCAGCAACATCAGCTTTGCCTTCACCGGAACGCCCTTTTCCAGCCAGTTCACGGCGGAAATCTTCATCATCCGCACCACCGTTGACCTCGGCGGCGTCGCGATGCTGTTCGCCTATCACGTCGTCATTCTGGAAATCAGCACAGAGCGTGAAATGGAGCATTTGCAGTCGCTGCTGCACATGCAGTACGAGAGCTACCGCATTTCAGAAGAATCCATTGCCTTGGTCAACCAAAAGTATCATGACCTGAAGCACCATATTCAGCTGCTGCGCGCCGCCTCCGCCGCCGAGCGCACGGAGTACCTCGACCAGATGGAGCAGCAGATTCGCACCTACGAGGCGCAGAACAAGACCGGCAATCGCGTGCTGGACACGATTCTGACCGCAAAGACCATCCAATGCCAGAGCGAAGGCATCAGCCTAACCTGCGTCGCCGACGGACAGGCGCTGGATTTTATGAACCCGATGGACATCAGCGCCCTGTTTGGCAATGCGCTGGACAACGCAATCGAAAGCGTGAAGAAACTCCCGAACCCGGAGCAGCGCCTGATTCACGTTTCCGCCATGCGCCAGAAGGACTTTCTGCGCATCCGCGTGGAGAACTGTTACAGCGGCGAGCTGCGCTTTGTGGACGGTATGCCGACGACAACCAAGCGAGACGCGCGCTACCACGGCTATGGGCTGAAAAGCATCCAGAGCATTGCCCACAGCTACGGCGGGTCGGCGACAATTGATACGAAGGATGGATGGTTTGAATTGCGGCTGCTGCTCCCCGTGCCAAAGGAGAAAAAGGGAGAAGCGGCGGAAAAGCGTGATGAAAGAACAAAAGCATAAATAAGGAAGGAACCCTGCAGGACAAGCGCAGGAAAGCATTGCTCCGCCCCTCTACAGGGCGAAATTTCGCCGGGAAAGCCATTGACAAAGGGGCTGAAGTTTGTTACAATAACCGATAACCTACGGCAAACTGAGGCTGGAAGATTCCAGTTTCGGCAAAAAAAGACGCATTACGAGGAGGATTTTCGCCCATGCTGCAAAAGGTTGTTCGGGAAGGTCTTACGTTCGATGATGTGCTGCTGGTTCCGGCCCGCAGTGAAGTGCTGCCCAAGGAAGTCGATCTTTCGATTCAGCTCACCCCTGTGATTAAGCTGAACATTCCGCTGATGTCTGCCGCAATGGACACGGTAACGGATTCCCGCATGGCCATTGCAATGGCGCGCGAAGGCGGTTTGGGCATCATCCACAAGAACATGTCCATTGCAGAACAGGCAGCGCAGGTTGATAAGGTGAAGCGCTCTGAGCACGGCGTTATCACCGACCCCTTCTTCCTCTCTCCCGATCACCTGATTCAGGACGCGGAAAACCTGATGGCGCGCTATCGCATCAGCGGCGTGCCGATTACCCGCGACGGCAAACTTGTCGGCATCCTGACCAACCGCGACCTTCGCTTTGAAACGGATTACAGCCGCAAAATCAGCGAAGTCATGACCAGCGAAAACCTCATCACTGCGCCCGTCGGCACGTCGCTTGAGCAGGCGAAGCAGATTCTGGCGAAGCACCGCATCGAGAAGCTGCCGATTGTGGATGAAAACGGTATGCTGCGCGGGCTGATTACCATCAAGGACATTGAGAAGTCCACGAAGTACCCGAATTCCGCCAAGGATGCCAAAGGGCGTCTGCTCTGCGGCGCGGCGGTCGGCGTGACGCACGATGTGTTCGATCGCATCGAAGCGTTGCTGGACGCGAAGGTGGACGTGATTTCCATTGATACGGCGCACGGCCATTCCGTTGGCGTGCTGCGTCAGGTGGAAGCCATCCGCAAGCGCTTCCCGGATATTCAGCTGTTCGCGGGCAATGTGGCGACGGCGGCGGCAACCCACGACCTGATTTCTGCGGGCGTTGACTGCGTGAAGGTCGGCATTGGACCGGGCTCTATCTGCACGACCCGTGTTGTGGCAGGCATCGGCGTGCCGCAGGTGACGGCGGTGGCGGACTGCGCGGAAGAGGCCGACAAGCACGGCATCCGCGTCATTGCTGACGGCGGCATCAAGTATTCCGGCGACATCGTGAAGGCGCTGGCTGCGGGCGGCTCCTGCGTCATGCTCGGCAGTATGCTCGCGGGCACGGACGAAGCCCCCGGCGCGACCGAAATCTATCAGGGCCGTTCCTACAAGGTGTACCGCGGCATGGGTTCTCTGGGCGCGATGGAGCACGGCTCGAAAGACCGCTACTTCCAGGAGGACGCGAAGAAGCTCGTGCCCGAAGGTGTTGAAGGCCGCGTGCCGTATAAGGGAATTCTGGCGGACACCATCTTCCAGATGGTTGGCGGCATCCGCTCCGGCATGGGCTACTGCGGTGCGAAGAACATCGACGACCTGCGCAAGAACAGCGAGTTCATCAAGATTACCGGCGCGGGTCTGGCGGAAAGCCATCCGCACGACATCTCCATCACCAAGGAAGCCCCAAACTACTCCCGCAATTCCTAAGTCTCAGTATAACAAGCGCGGCATGGAGCAATTACGTTCCATGCCGCGTGTTTTTGTGGGGGATTAGCCGTTTTCCGCCGGGAACGCGTCGAACACAATGTCCTGAATGCGCAGGATTTCCGCCGTGCCGTCCAGCGCTTCGTAGATGTACACCAGCGTGTAGGACACGGGCGCATCGGGCGTGACAACGGTGGTCTTGCAGAGCAGGCAGTAGTTCATGCCGGAAACGACCTGCGAACCCAGAATCGCAATCGGCTCATAGGTGCAGCCGACCAGACCTTCCATTGCCTTCTCGAACGCCGCCTTTACGTCGTCGGGGATATCCAGCGGGTCAGCCGCCCAGTTTACCCATGCACCGGGGAGAATCTCACCGTTCGCGTCGGTGGATTCCGCGACTTTCGACGATGTTGCATCCGGCGCAAACACAATGTCTTGCTCATTCAGCAATTCCACGTCATCGTTCAGGCTGTAAAAAACATACACAAGCGTATAGCCAATCGTTTCGCCCGTCTCGTAGGAAATCTTTCGGCAGAGGAAGCAGTAGTTTGTTCCAGCGACAACCTGCGTGCCAAGGATGGCGATTGCTTCATAATTATAGGGTTCGCCGATGAGTTCATCCGTTGCGCGGTCGAAGATGTACTTCACGTCGTCGGGGATTTCCAGCGGGTTGCCTGTCCAGCTTTCCCATGCGCCGACGAGAAAGTCGGGGTCAATATCAGGGTCAAATGCCATATCGGGGTCTTGGGCATCCTCCGCCAGCGCGGGGATTGCAAGGATTGCCATCATCAGGGCGAGGAACAGGGAAATCAGCTTCTTCATGGTTATGTACCAGCCTTTCAAAAAGTCGTTCAGGAATTTATGCCTTCGCAATTGCGTTTTGTGTCGGGGGGGTCCTCCCTGCATGATGAGAAACGATGAGGGGTGGGGTGTTGTTCCCATCGGGGGAAATTTTTCTGCAAGGGATTGCATCCATGCAGGGGATTTCGCGCCTGCGGGCGCGACAAGGGGGCAATGGAAACGAACGAAGTTTGCGGTCGCCCCCTTGACCCCTTCGCGCTTCGCACCACCATGCTGCTTGGCTTGTATTGCTGCTTTATTGCAAGCAAAATTGCGCTATCTTACAGAAATGTCACACAGAGCGGGCAAAATGTCACCCGATTCGATGGCGGGGCGGTCGGGCGCGTGGTAGAATAGACGTGTCAAAAGGAAATTCACCCGCGGAAATAGCGCGGCTTTTGAGGAGGAAGAATCATGGCATTGCTGGAAGCAAAGAATATTCGCAAGGTGTATGCGACGCGGTTCGGGGGCAATCAGGTGCAGGCGCTGACGGATGTGTCCTTCACGGTGGATGAGGGCGAGTATGTCGCCATTATGGGTGAATCAGGGTCAGGCAAAACGACGCTGCTGAACATACTGGCGGCACTTGACCGCCCGACGAGCGGCACGGTGCTGCTGGACGGCAAGGATATCAGCGCGATTCGTGAAAATCAGTTGGCGGCATTCCGGCGTGATCAGCTGGGGTTCGTCTTTCAGGACTTCAACCTGTTGGACACCTTCTCGCTCAAGGACAATATTCTCCTGCCGCTGGTGCTGCAAGGCATGAACTGGCGCGAGATGGAGGCGAATCTGCTGCCGATTGCCAATCAGCTGCGGATTGCGAACCTGCTGGAAAAGTACCCCTACGAAGTCTCCGGCGGGCAGAAGCAGCGCGCCGCCGTGTGCCGGGCGCTGATTACGCATCCGCGCTTGATTCTGGCGGACGAACCAACCGGCGCGCTGGATTCCCGCGCAACGGACGCGCTGCTGGATGTCTTCCAGCAAATCAACCAGACTGGGCAGACGCTGCTGATGGTCACGCACTCGCTCAAAGCGGCAAGCCGCGCGGGGCGCATCCTCTTCATCCGTGACGGGCAGGTGTATCACCAGCTTTACCGCGGCGAAATGACGAACGAACAGTTCTACGAGAAAATCAGCGACGCGCTGACCGTGATGACGCGCAAGGACGCAATGGACGGTGAAATGGCATGAAGAAACCGCTGCTTTATCCCAAGCTGGCGTGGCAGGGCATCCGCAAAAACGCGGAAACATATCTGCCATATCTGCTGATGGGCATCCTGATGGTGGGCGTGTCCTATATCATGAACTACCTGACGCGGCCGGCGCTGATGGGCGCGCTCAGCATGGGCGGCACGACGCTGATGGTGCTGCAAATGGGCAAAATCGTCATCAGCGTGTTCTCGGTGATTTTCCTCTACTACTGCAATTCATTCCTGATTCGGCGGCGCATGAAGGAGTTCGGGCTGTACAACATCCTCGGCATGGGCAAAGGAAATATCGCCCGCGTGATGCTGTGGGAAACGCTGCTGACGGCGCTACTGGTATTCGCTGGCGGTTTGCTGCTGGGGCTGAGCCTCTCCCGGCTGGTCGAAATGGCGCTGATTAACCTGCTGCACGCGGATTACACCGTGCCGATGGAGCTGTTCTATCCGGATGGCGTGACGTGGGTGCTGCTGCTGTTCGGCGGCATCTATGTGCTGATTCTGCTGGCGAACCTCTGGCGGATGCGCCTGACGAACCCTGTCGCCCTGCTGAAAAGTGAAAGCGTGGGCGAAAAGCCGCCGAAGGGCAATTGGTTCTTCGCCCTCGCCGGACTGGTGATTCTTCTGGGCGCATACTATCTGGCTGCTGCCAGCCAATCGCCTGTGGAAGCGCTGATGTTCTTTTTCATCGCGGTGCTGATGGTGATTGTGGCGACATACCTGCTGTTTGTGTCCGGGTCGGTAACGCTGTGCCGAATGCTGCGCAGGAGCAAGCGCTACTATTATCAGACGCGCCACTTCATCAGCGTATCCGCCATGGCGTACCGCATGAAGCGCAACGGCGCGGGCATGGCGACCATCTGCATTCTCTGCACGATGGTGCTGGTCATTTTGACTTCGACGGTTTGCCTGTCTGCTGGAACGGACAGCATGGTGGACGCCATCTGCCCGCAGGACGTCAACCTGACAATAGGGTTGGAGGCGCGGGACGGCAAAGAAAACTGGGAACGGCTGGACGCTATGCAGCAGATGGCGCTGGACGTGACAGAGGAAATGGGCTTGACGCCGGAAAACATCACATCCCAGCGCGCATTGGTAGCAACGGGAAAGGTGCAAAACGGCGATTATGGCATTATCACGGATGCAGATTCGCTCAAGGCGAACGTTTTGGAATTGACCGTATATCCGCTGTCTGTTTATGAGCAGGCGACGGGCGAAACGGTGACGCTGGCAGACAGGGAATTGCTGTACGCGTCGTTCAAGACCAACGAAACGTTTTCCAGCATGTCCTTTTACGGCTCTGCGCCGTACCGCATGATTCGTGCGGAAAAGGAGCTGCCGAAGCGGCTGCTCAGCGCGGATTACCGAAGCGCATGGGGCTGCCTGGTCGTTTTCACCAACGATGCAGAAGCGTTCCGCAGCGAAATAACGGCGCTGGTCGGGGAGAACAGCGGCGAGGCGATGATGATGGATCGTCTGGCGCTGCATTTCGACTTGGATTCGGAGACGGACACGGACACGCAGGAGAAATTAGTCAAGACGCTCCGCAGCCGAAGCTGGGAGGCAATGAAGTCGACGGGAAAAGAATTTTACGGCATGTCTTCCCTGAATGTGGATACGCGTGCGCTTTGCCGCAGGGACAGTCTTTCTCTCTTCGGCGGTCTCTTCTTCCTTGGCATGATTCTGGGCCCGCTGTTCTCCATTGCGGCAGTGCTGATTATGTACTACAAGCAGATTTGCGAGGGCTATGAGGATGCGGAGCGCTTTGCCGTGATGCGGAAAGTGGGGTTGACGGATGCGGAAATCCGCCGGAGCGTCAATTCGCAGGTGCTGACGGTGTTCTTTGCGCCGCTGCTGATGGCGGGGCTGCATATGATGTTTGCGATGCCGATGATTCGACTGATTTTAGGGGCATTTGGATTGCATAATGACTCGCTGTTTTATGGAATCGGGATTGGATGCTATGTGGTGTTTGCGGTGATTTATGCACTGATGTATTTGCTGACATCGAGGCGGTATTATCGAATCGTGCGGTAAGGGAGAAAGTCGCAGCGCCAAAAGGATAAACACGCGGGCAAAGCATGGAGGAGAAGCCAACTCAATCGCGCGAATGGGAGTCCAGAGGGACGAAGTCCCTTTGGTAGGTTCAAGGGGCGAAGCCCCTTGCGGAGGTGTTTTATGAAAGAAAAGCCGTATATTCTCGTGGTCGATGATGACCCGAATATTGCGAAATTGGAGCAGCTGTATTTGGAGAAGGCGGGGTATGAGGTGAAGACGGTCGGGCGCGGGGATGACGCGATGACCGAGTTCCGCAAAATGCCGCCGGATTTGATGCTGCTGGACGTGATGATGCCCGGCATGGACGGCTGGCAGGTGCTCAAAGCCGTGCGGAAGTCCTCGAATATTCCGATTATTATGGTTACAGCGCGGGACGAGACGTTTGACAAGGTGCTGGGGCTGGAGCTGGGCGCGGACGACTACATCACCAAGCCGTTTGACAGCAAGGAGATGGCGGCGCGCGTCAAGGCAGTGCTTCGCCGGACGATGGGGCAGACCGAGGAAGAGGAAGAAACGGCGGATGACACGCTGTCCTTCCCCGGACTGACAGTCAGCTTGAGCCGCTACGAAGTGTTCTACGAGGGCAAGAAGCTGGAGATGCCGCCGAAGGAGCTGGAAGTGCTGTACTTCCTTGCCAGCCACGTCAACCAGCTGTTCACGCGCGGTCAGCTGCTTGACCAAGTGTGGGGCTTTCAGGTGGAAGTCGAGAGCCGGACGGTGGATGTGCACGTCAAGCGCCTGCGGGATAAGCTCGTGGGCTGCGAAAAGTACGGCTGGCGTATCCAGACCATCTGGGGGCGCGGGTACAAGTTTGAGGTTATAAAATAAGAGGCGGGAAACATCATGTTTGGTCGGATTATGGCGGTGGTTGTGGCGGTAATTGTGCTGCTGACAAGCGTGCTGTCGGGGCTGGGGCTGTATACGCTCACCAGCCGCCAGACGGCAATTCGGCAGGAGAACCTGCGGGCGGAGGCGCGCGAGATTGCGTATCTGGCGAGCCTGTATTCCGGCGGCAGCAGCACCTACACGCTCGGCACGTCGCTGTTTTCGGGCAGCGCGCAGAATACTGTGGCGCTCAAGCACCTCCGCTGGAAGGCAGCGCAGGTGTACGACGAGTACGGCGCGTATATCGCGATTGTCGACCGCTCTGGGCAGGTGATGGACAACATGGCCGTCACCTACGAGAAGAATCCCGATTTCGCCAAGACGCTCAACGGCAAGGATATCTACGAAGCGCTGCTGACCATCATCGGCGGCGACGAAATCAGCATCCGCCGTCAGGTTGATGGCGACTGGTACTTCACCGTCGGCGTTCCGTTCGTGTCGGGCGGGCTGGTGCGCGGCGCGGTGTTCATCCAGACGCCCGCGCAGGAAATTGAAGTGCGCGCGGGGACGCTGCTGCTGCCGGTGCTGGGGGTTGTACTGGGTTTCTGCATTCTGGCGGGCGGGGCGCTGCTGCTGTATCTGCGGCGGATACTCCATCCAATCAGCGTGCTGTCCGGCGCGGCGAAGGCGATGTCCGAGGGGAATTTCTCCGTCCGCGCGCCGGAAGGCAAGGCGACTTGCCCCGAAATCGCGGAACTGAGCGCGTCGTTCAACACGATGGCGGAAAAGCTGTCGCAATTGGAGGAGAGCCGCCGCGAGTTCGTTGCGAACGTCTCCCACGAGCTGCGAAGCCCGATTACGGCGATTTCCGGCTACGTCGAGGGAATGCGCGACGGCACGATCGGGCAGGAGGACTATCCGCAGTATTTGACGATTGTCTCCGACGAGACAACGCGACTCAAGAACCTCATCGGCGACCTGCTCAAGCTCTCCCGCTTGGAGAAGGATGACGCGGCGCTGAACAAGACGAATTTCGACATCTGCGAGCTGCTTTCGCGCGTGCTGCTGCACCGCACAGGCGACTTGGAGGCGAAGAAGATGGACGTGGAATGCGACTTCGCCCCCGAACCCTGCATGGTCAGCGCGGACGAAAGCCGCATCGAGCAGGTGGCGGTCAATCTGCTGGACAACGCCATTAAATTCACGCCGGACGGCGGTGTGATTCGCATGAGCGTGCGCGTGAATCAGGGCATCTGCACCGTCATCGTGCAGGACAACGGCGTGGGCATTTCGCCGGAAGACCGCCCGCACGTCTTTGAGCGCTTCTACACGGCGGATAAGGCGCACACGTCCGGCAAAGGCACGGGGCTGGGACTGAGCATCTGCCAGCGCATCATGGAAATGCACGGGCAGAAGATTACGCTGATGGACACCGGCGACGAGGCGGGCGTGGCGTTCGCGTTCACGCTGGACTGCGCGAAGTAAGAAAAACACGAAACAAATTGCAAGAGCTTGGGAAAACGGATGAAAAAATGCGCACGAAATTCAATAAACCCTTATCATTGTTTGATATAGTGCAGGAAAATGCGCATTTTGCTTGCCAAGATGGATGGAATACGCTATAATGGCAGCAAGGAAACACAAGACGGCAGCGCGCGCTGTCAGCAAGGATGGGCAAAAGAATGCGGGAACTTGCACAGATCCGGCAGGAGTTGGATGAAATCGACCGGGAGATGGTCAAGCTGTTCGAGCGGCGGATGACGCTCTGCCGGGAAGTGGCGCGGACAAAGCTGGCGCAGGGGAAGCCTGTGCTGGATGCCAGCCGCGAAGCGCAGGTGCTGGAAAGCCGCGCGGCTATGCTGACGGATGCATCACTGGTGGGGGCAGTGCAGGCACTGTACCGGGAGATGATGGCGCTCAGCCGCCAGGAGCAGGAAAAGCTGCTTCGGGAGGCAAACCATGCTTAATCGACACGTCTACATCATCGGGATGCCGGGCAGCGGCAAAAGCTCTTTGGGCCGCCGTGTCGCCAGCAACCTTGGTCTGCCCTTTATCGACACCGACCAGCGCATTGAGCAGTCTGTCGGCTGTTCCACCAGCGACATTTTCGCCCACTATGGCGAGCAGGCGTTCCGCAACGCGGAGACGAATATGCTCATTGAGCTGTCGCGGGAGCAGGGAAGCATCGTATCCACCGGCGGCGGCTTGGTGCTGCGCGACGTGAACCGCGAAATCATGCGGAACACGGGCGTGATTGTGCTGCTGGATCGTCCGCTGGAGGAAATCATGGGCGACATCAAGCTCAACCGCCGCCCATTGCTGGCACAGAAGGGGCTGGGTGAAGTGGAACGGCTGTACCACGAGCGGATTGACCTCTACCGCAAAGCGGCGGACGCGACGCTGGACAACAGCCACGGCTATCAGGCAGGCATGTATGGGCTGCAAAAGCTTATCACAACCATGTTCAATATTTACGCATGATGCGATTCCCGGCTGGATGGGCTGCAAATTTCCAATCGGAAATAGTGATAACGGATGTACAGGCATCCATGATGAAAGGTGAACGCATTGAAAACCCTAATCGTGTTTTACTCCCGAACGGGCCGTACTGCGTGTACGGCGCGCAGACTGGCACACGAAATGGAGAATACGTCGCGGCTGGAAATCGTGCCGATGGCGTATCGAGGAACGGCGCGGGAATATCTGCATTACTTATACTGCACCCTGACGCGAAAAGAAATGGAAATCGACCTGTATAATGTCGATTTTGCGAAATATGATCGCATTGTTCTGATGATTCCCGTTATCTGCGGCATGATGAGCGCGCCGATGCGCTCGTTTATCCTGCAGGAAGAGGGAAATTTGAAGAACGTAGAGTATATCATCATACACAAGGGGCTGAAAGCGGGTCAGCCGGGGCTGGTTCGCTGGCTTGACCGCCATATCGGGCAGAAGCACCTGGCCTGTTCGAGCATTTGGCAGCAGGGAAAGCACGAACTCCACATCACCTATGTGGATGGCGACAGCGTGCTGAAGCAGCAGAAATAACCCAAAACTTTGGGGGAAAAAGCAGCGATGATGGACTACCAGTTTGACCTTGTCGGCAAAATCGGCTCGATGGCGCTGATTCGCAAAGAGGACAAGGATATTGACTACAACATCTTTTCCCGGCTGGGCGCGGAACTCAAGCCCGGCATGATTTGGGTCACGTCCGGCGCGACGGAAATCGGGCGGCTGGACTACCTGAAGCGTACCGGGTGTGAACTCTGCGGCAGCGACGACGAGATAAAGGCGGACTATGCCGCGCAGGGGCAGAGCATCCTGATGCAGAACTACCGGCAGTTTATCCATCAGGAATACGGCGTGCGGCAGCTGCTGGTGGAACACACGCACTTCAACGACCCGGAGAAGCGCGAGCATATCCGGCGGCTGCTGATTCGCGCGGCGCAGCAGAAAACAATTCCGATTGTCAATTACAACGACCCCGTCAGCGACGAAGAGAACCGCAAGATGGAATTAGCCATCCGCCGCAGCCACGGCGACCAAGTGGTGGAGTGCGTGGATAACGACGAAACGGCGGCGGTGATTGCAAACCTCGTGCACGCGAAAAAGCTGGTGCTGATGACCTCCACCGAGGGCATCTATCGCGACCCCGCCGACCCCAAAACGCTGGTGGAGCAGGTGACGGCGAAAAGCATGGAAGAGCTGGAGGAGAAGGTGCGTAAGCTGCAGGAAAGCTGCGTCGGGGCGTCCCGCGCGGGGGCGAACGGCGCGAAAGCCAAGCTGGAATACGCGCTCAAGTCCGCCCGGCAGGGAACGACGGTCATCATCGGTCATGCGCGCCATCGGCTGAGCGATTTGGTGGAGGGGCGCGTGGCGTGCACCCGCATCGGATTGGAGTAAAACACAATGACCTTGCAGGATACGGTTCGATATTTCACCGAGGAAACAAAGATTCTGCCCTGCCTGTCCGTGACGTGCGGAGGGGCGGGGCTTTGTGTTCAGGCGCGCGGCGGCGTTATCAACGAACAGGGTACGCCGGTTTCGGACAGAACGCTGTTTGATTTGGCGAGCCTGACGAAATTGTTCACGGGGCTGCTGACCATGCGGCTCTGGGAAGAAGGCAAGCTGGATTTAACCCGCCCGGTGACGGACTACGCGCCGCAGTATCGCTATCTGTCGGACATTCCGGTGGAAAAGGTGCTGGGGTTTGAAATCGGCCTGACGACCCCGGAGCGCATCGACACGCAAAAAACGCCCGAAGCCGCGAAACAGCAGCTCTGGGCGGTGCAGCCGGGGGAAATTCACGGGCGTGCGTATTCCGACATCCACGCCATGGTCATCCGGGACGTGATTGAAGGCGCGGCGCAAAGCGGCTACGGCGCGGAACTGACCCGCTGCATCCTGCGTCCGCTGGAAATGGCGGAAACGTTTCTGCATGTGCCGGAAGAACGCAGAACGGACTGCATCTCCTGCCGGGGCGAACACCGCATTGAGCAGGGGAAACACATCCTGCGCACCGATGCGCAGCCGGGTATCCCGCATGACCCGAAGGCGGCGAAGCTGTATCCCGAAATCATGGGACACGCCGGGCTGTTCTCCACGCAGGGCGACATGGTGAAGTTTGCGCAGGGCGTTCTCCGCGAACAGGTCATCAGCAAAAAGGCGATTCGCGTCATGGCGCGCAACCGCACGGGCTTCCGCCGCGCAGACGGGACGTATCAGCAGTATCTCGGCGCGCTGTGCTACGTCAAGCACCCGGTACAGTATTTCAGCGAAATCCCCGCCTACGAGAGTGACGAAGCGATTGGCTTGGCGGGCTTCACCGGGCAGCACATGTCCATCGACATTGGCACGGGCGTGTTCACGCTGTTCCTTGGCAACCGCGTGATGAACCGCCTGACGGTGCTTGTGCCCGAAGCGGGAAAGTCACTGACGGATTACGGCCTGCAGGCGGACGGGCGCGGCAGCATCGTCTGGGACGACGGGACGCGAGTGGTCTCCTCCGTCAATTATGTGCATCAGAAGGATGCGCACTTTCATCAGGCGGTGGCGGACACTTTGGGACTTCCGGCGTGGCGCAGAGCGGGCACGGCATGGTCATAAGCCCCGTCAGCGCCTGCGCACCGGGGGCACTCATCGGCGTGGGCATCACGCCGGTGAAGTCGGTCGGGCTGACGGCAGTGTCGGGGAAGAGCGCTTCGCCGCCATCAATGGGAAAAAGCGGTGTGGGCTTCGATTGCAGAAAATCGCGTTTTTTGGACAAAACTGTTCACCTCCACGGAGACAGCGTGTGCGGAAAACGCGCTTTTTATGTGGCGAAATCGTGAACAATCCTTGAAATTTCAGGAAAACAGGCGCGGAACGCTTGCATTTTCGCGAGAATATGATATACTGATGATGGTCAAAGATAGTCAGAATTCGAGGCGAAATGATATGCGACTAAGTGACTCTATCGAGACTTTTATCAAGACACTTCTGGCGGAAGATGAGCCGGAGGTGGAACTGAAGCGAAACGAACTGGCGGAATATTTCGGGTGCGCGCCGAGTCAAATCAATTATGTGCTGGCGACGCGCTTTTCCCCCGACCACGGATACCTGATTGAATCCCGGCGCGGCGGCGGCGGCTACATCCGCATCGTCCGCATTGTGCAGAGCGGCGCGCAGCAGCTGATGTACCTCATCAACGAGCGCATCGGTGACGCCATCGGGGAGGAGGAAGCGTCGCGCCTTGTGCAGCAGCTGACGGAGCAGAAGCTCGTCACGGCGCAGGAAGCCGCCCTGATGCGCGCCGCCATGAGCGCACAGGCGCTCGCCATCCCGATTCCCGACAGTATGAAGGACGCACAGCGCGCCCGCATCTTCAAGGCGATGCTGACCAGCATTGCGCGGCAGAATCGGACGATGCCATAGGGGAACCAGCCCGGCTGCACAGCGCTATGCTGCATTGCGCAGCCGGACGAGTCCTGAGAACCCAGAAAGGAGCATTCCAACATGCTTTGCGAAGAATGCCATCAGAATGAAGCCGTATACACCATCTCCGTGATGATGGGAGAAGCCATGACGCAGCGCCATTTGTGCGCCGACTGCATGGCGAAAATGAATATGAACATCGCCAGCGGCAACATGCAGAAGCTGCTCGGCGCGATTTTGAACGCCATTAACCGCGGCGAACAGCCCGAAGAAGGCGAAAAAGTGCCGGACGACCAGCCGGACATCACCTGCCCGCGCTGCCGTATGACGCTGAGCAAGTTCATCAAGACCGGGCGGCTCGGCTGCCCTGACTGCTATCAGGCGTTCGCGGCGCAGCTGCACCCAATGCTGCTGCAAATTCATGGGCGCGTTCAGCACGCGGGGCGCAAGCCGCTGCAGTCCGAGACAGACCAGCGCAGCCGCTATGAGCAGGAAGAACTGACGCGGCAGCTGCAATTGGCGGTCAATGCGGAGGATTACGAGCATGCGGCGGAAATCCGCGACCGCCTGCGCGCGCTGCTGGGGAAGGAGGAAGCCTGATGCAATCGGATATTGTGCTGTCCTCCCGCGTTCGGCTGGCGCGAAATTATGCGGATTTGCCCTTTGACCTCGCCAGCGAACCGGAACAGGCGGAAACCTGCATCCTGCGCACGCTTAGCGCACTGCGTCAAGCGGGGCTGGAGGAGCAGTACGACCTGCTCCGCCTGCGCGACATGAGCGACGTCAGCCGTCGCGCGATGGAGGAAAGTCACCTCGTCAGCCGCGACCTGCTGCGCAGCCCGGAAACTGCCGCCGTGCTGGTCAAGCGCGACAGCAGCGTTAGCATCATGATGAATGAGGATGATCATCTGCGCATTCAGGCAGTTCGCGCGGGGGATGATTTGCTCAGCGCGGCACAGGCGTGTTTCTGCGTGGATGACGCGCTTTCGCGGCAGAACGAGTTCGCGTTTGATCAACAGCTTGGCTACCTGACCGCGTTCCCGACCAATGCCGGCACAGGGATGCGCGCGTCGCTCCTGCTGCATCTGCCGCTGCTGACCCGCAGCAAACAGATGGGCAACGTCGGGCAGATGGTGGCAAAAGTCGGCTTGAACATCCGCGGTGTATACGGCGAGGGAGCCGAAGCACTGGGCAACATCTACCAGATCAGCAATCAGGTGACGCTCGGCCGCACAGAGCAGGAGCTGATTACGACGGTGGAGGCCGTCGGGCAGCGGCTGACGATGATGGAGCAGAATCTGGAGGAAAAGGCGCTGACGACCGCGAAAATCGAGACGGAGGACGCGGTGCAGCGCGCATTCGGCATCCTGACCCATGCGCGGATTCTGCCGCGCGGCGAGTTCTACCAGATGTACAGCAATTTGCGCCTTGGTGCGACGATGGGGCTTTTGCCGCTGTCGGTGCAGAAGGTGGATGAGGTACTGGATCAGGCGCAGGATGCGCACTTGTGCATCTATGCGGGCGAAACGCTGTCAGGGCAGGCGCTGGACGCCGCCAGAGCGGATCGGGTAAGGGAATTGCTGGGGGAGTAATTCCCTTATGATTCCTTGGCTTGGTTGCTTGTTGACTGATTGAAAGCTACTTGATTTATTGTGTTGCAGGGGGATGCGCCTGCGGGCGCACCAAAGGGCATTCCATTCTCCGGCTGTGAAGCTGAGTTCTTCGCTGCAAGCTACATCGAGTCCTTCGGTTCCTTTCTGTGCGAAGTGCTCTATCAGTTTGCTGATAGGTTGTGCCGATGAACAGGTATTGCAATAAAAGCTGTTGAACATCTGCTGGAAAGCCCATTGTGTCCAATGATAATAACCCGGTTCACAAGTGCGGACTTCACGGTCCCAGTCAAAACAGAAACCGATTTTGTCCAATTGTTCGCGGTAGCGGTTGATATTGTTGACGGTAGTGATGGCGGGATGCTGTCCGGTCTGGATAGCGTATTGTTCGGCAGGAAGTCCGTAAGCATCATATCCCATCGGATTGAGGACATTAAAGCCCTGCAAGCGTTTGTAACGTGCATAAATGTCGCTGGCAATGTATCCCAGCGGGTGTCCCACATGCAATCCTGCTCCCGATGGATAAGGGAACATATTAAGCACGTAGAATTTCTTTTTTGATTCGTCTTCAGTCACCCGATAGGTTTTATTTTCTACCCATCGTTGCTGCCATTTCTTTTCAATCTCTCTGAAATTGTATTCCATGATTTATTTTTGTTATTTAATATCTTTGTTATTAAGTGGTTGCAAAGATAATGAAAGTCGGGGAGATAACAGAAAGAACGGGGAAAGAAAATAATCCGGTACATGGGGCTTCTGTGTCTACATCATTCGGAGCTTCTTTCTACCTTTTCGTAGGTTACGTTGATGCGGATATAAGTCCATTGATGGTTGAAGAAGTCAAAGTAACGGGCTGTCATTTCTACAACAAAAGTATCTTTGCCGGTTCTTTCCAGTCGTTCCACCACACCCAGGCGGACCGCATCGGGATTGACCAATCTTAAATCCACTCTCGAATCTTCGGTGAGTGTATATTCGTAATCAGTCAAGTCGTGTGTGTAGAATGCCAGATAAGGTTCTGTTTCTTTCCGGTTCTGAAAAATGATTTCTTGCAAAGGAAGCCTTAGTAGCAGCAGTTGATAATCAGGTTGGTCATCGAAAGCCGGGCGGACTTCGGCGTAGTTGCTCCATTCTTCAAAATGATAGAAAGGAATAGGCGTCTCGTCTTTATTATTGCCGTGTACGGGGGCAGCTATCTCTTCATAAAGATTGGAAGAACTGATGCCGTCATTGTTCAGGTCAAGAGGTTGATCTGATTCCATGGCGGTAATCTTGTAATGCCCTTTAAAGTTATTTTCAATTACGGTTTCTTCATTGTTTTGGCAAGAGCTGAATGCCAATAGTACTGATAACAGCAGGTAATGGATGTGTTTCATATTGTTTTTAGTTTTCTAATGTTTTTATTGATGGGATAGGTCTGCTTGCCCGAAAAAGTTCACTTTGTGTATTGGTGAATGTATTCGGGCAGGCAGACCCTGCCCCTACAGTTGACGGTTTGATAGACCATCTTAATTTTGACACTCCTGAATGCATAGAGCAACCGGGTGATATTTATTGTTTCAATCCCAAGTCCTTGAATGTTCTCGGAGCCGGAACTTTAGGCAATGGTTTGCGGTCTTTCAGCTCTTGCATAATGACCTCTATGGCTTTATTCAGTTGCTGGTCCTCTCCCATCTGTTCTTTTATCGGGTCATTGTCAATCAGGATATCGGGGTCTACTCCATGGTTTTCCACAATCCATTGACCGGTCTTGGCATCGAAGTTGGTAAAGAAGGGAACACGTACGTCCGTATCGTCCATATAAGGCAGCGGACCACTGATTCCGACAATGCCGCCCCAAGTCCGGGTACCGATTACTTTACCGATTTTGTTTGCTTTGAAGCTCCAAGGGAACAAGTCACCGTCCGAAGCCGAATACTTATTGATTAGCAATACTTTCGGTCCTACCAGTGTGGCATCGGGAATAGTTCCCACTTTTGTGGACGTGCGGCTCATGGTCAGACGATAAGGCCGGCGAAGCAAACGTTCGATAATCATGGGTGAGACATTGCCGCCGCCATTGGCACGGTCATCGATGATGAGTGCTTCCTTGTCCAACTGTGGATAGAAATAACGGGCAAATTCGTTCAGTCCGTCAGGACCCATATCGGGGATATAGACATAACCTACACGGCCGTTGGTGGCTTCTTCTACTTTCTTGATATTGTTTTGCACCCAATTGTAGTGATACAACGGATATTCATTGTCGATCGGGTTTACTACTACTTGACGTGCACCTTTGGCTGATGGAGTACTGTTGATACTTAATTCGGTCAGTACACCTGCTTTGCCTATTAGTAAACTATAAATATTGTCTACAGTGGTAGTCGGGATACCGTCGACGGCAGTGATGTAGTCACCTTCTTTTACGCCAAGACCCGGTTCGGTAAGCGGAGAGCGGAGCTTCTGGCTGTAAATGGCTCCCGGTAAAATCTTTTCGATACGGTAGAATCCACTTTTATCGCGGTTCAGCTCGGCTCCCAGCAAGCCCATCTTGATGCGTTCGGGACCCTTGATTTCTCCGGGGTTCACATACGCATGTCCACAGGCTAATTCGGCAATCATCTCACCGATAATGTAGTTGAGGTCTAAACGGGTTTTTGCGTATGGAAGCAAAGCGGCATATTTTGTTTTGATGGCTTTCCAATCTACTCCGTGCATATTTTCCAAATAGAAACCATCGCGGAAAGCCCGCCAGGTTTCATCGAAAATTTGTGCCCACTCTTGTGGATAGTCTATCGGGGCAATCATGTTGTCGAGGTTTACTTTCTTGTCCAAAGAAGCTTTGTTGCAAGGGAAATCACATACATACAAGTCGCCGCCTTTGTAGAAGATGGCTTTTTTGTTTCCTTCGGCTACGCTCATGTTGGCTCCTTCGGCCACGATTTCTTCTTTTTGTTCAGCCAAGTCGAATACTTTGGTGTTGCCGGAGTTGGAATACCATACTTTTTTTCCGTCGGAATAAAGTTGATAATAATAGCCTGCCGCAAGAGGAAGTTTGAGCAAGCGTCCGGGCAATCCTTCGGTATCGATGGTTACTCCGGTTGCTTGACCGGCTTTGTTATCCGCTTTATTTTCTTTGGTTGCGGCTTTGTTTCCGGAAGCATTATCTTCGATGCTGATTTTTTCGTCCGATGGCAGGAAAGGAGATGGGGTATCTTTGGCGAGTAAAGCAATATATACTCCCCCCATACGGTTGTAAGCATGATTCCATTCTGTCTGGCTATAGATGGGGTTGAAATCGCGCTCGGAAGTAAAAATGAGATATTTGCCGTCAGTGCTGAAACAGGGCGATGAAGAGTCATACCATTTCTCTGTTACAGGATATTCTTTGCCCGAAGTAAGATGGTATACATAGACCACAGACATGTTGTTCTTGCCCGATTTGGTATAAGTAATCCATTGGCTGTCGGGAGAGTAATTGACTGAATAAAACTCTCCTTCAGGGTTTTGCATGACAGTTTTTTTGGATTTTGAGTTGACATCTACTTCCACGATACGGTTTTTGCGGTCGGTATAGAGCACTTTTTTGCTGTTCGGACTCCACATCAGTTGGCGGATGTAGGTGTCGTTGTTTTCAGTCAGTTGGATAGGTTCTCCGCCTTCGGAGGGTTGCAGCCAGACTTCAGTTTCTCCGGTCCGGTCGCTGATATAGGCGATGTATTTTCCGTCCGGGCTCCAAACTGCATCGCGCTCGTTGGCCCCCGGAGTACGAGTAATGTCGCGGGTTACTCCTTTATCTGCCGGAACATCAAACACTTCGCCGCGAGCAGTTACCGCTACCCGGTGTCCGTCGGCAGAAAGACTGACTGCAGTCAGATTTCCCCCTACTTTTTTCATTTCCTTGCGGGCAAGGATATTATCAGATTTTAAAGTAATGGATATTTTTTCGGTTTGGCGAGTCTTCGGGTCGAGTTTATAAAGGTATCCTCCATTCTCATATACAATGACTTCGCCGTTCGAGCTGGGGAATTTGACATCGTAGTCTGTATAGTTGGTAACTTTCTCAGTCTGTTTCGTTTGGGTATTGTAGACAAAGATGTTCATGGTCATGTCACGGTCGGAGATAAAGAAAATCTCGTCGCCTATCCACATGGGGACAATGTCTTGCGCCACATTATTGGTAATGTTTTCCACTTTTTTGTTTGCAGGATCGTAAATCCAGATATCGTCAGCCATTCCGCCACGGTAGTATTTCCAGTTACGGAATTCACGCATTACACGGTTGTAAGCCAGCTTCTTACCATCTGGAGAGTAAGAACAGAATCCGCCTTCGGGCAATGGAATGAGTTGAGACATGCCTCCGTCCTTGGATATCGTCCAGAGTTTTCCGTCAAATCCGTCACTGATACGATTCCGATAGACGATGTTCTTACCGTCGGGGCTCCACGTCATGACGATATTGTTAGGCCCCATACGGTCTCCCAAGTCATCACGGCTGTTGGTGGCAGTGTAAGTCAGTCGGGTCGGTTCTCCTCCATCGGCAGATATCAGATACACTTCCGTATTTCCGTCATATTGTCCGGTGAAGGCGATAGATTTGCCATCGGGCGAGAAACGGGCAAACATTTCATAGCCGATATGCGAAGTGAGGCGTTGTGCTTCTCCGCCTTTCAGGGGAGCTTTGTACAAATCGCCTGCATAGGAGAACACAACTTCCTGTCCGTTTGTAGCAGGAAAGCGTAGTAGTCTGGCCTCATCGGTAGCATGTCCGACGGAGGTAGTCCCTGTCAGTAACAGGGTGAATAATAGTTTTTTATTCATTTTACTTGCTGTTTGTAATATGGTTGCTTATAAGAGCAAAGTTAAGATTATTTTTTTATTCATGTTCTTTGTTGTCTGAAATATAATTCATAAATTGCACTGTTTATCAATAATATTAGTTGCTTTTGTATACCTTTGCGTTTAACCTTTAATAGATATATAGAATGAACAAAAAATTTTTATGGCTGGGCAGTGGACTTGCCCTTACTTCATTGGGTGCTTATGCACAAAAGAGTCATGATGTGAAGCCAAATATCATATACATTATGTGTGATGATATGGGATATGGTGACTTGGGTTGTTACGGTCAATCATATATCAGTACTCCTAATATTGATAATATGGCCAAAGAGGGTATGCGCTTTACTCAGGCTTATTCAGGAAGTCCGGTCAGTGCACCTTCCCGTGCTTCGTTTATGACAGGACAGCATACCGGTCACTGTGAAGTGCGTGGAAATAAAGAGTATTGGCGTGACGCTCCCATCGTGATGTATGGTAATAACAAAGAATATTCAGTGGTGGGACAGCATCCTTATGATCCCGAACACATAATCATTCCCGAGATAATGAAGGATAACGGTTATACTACCGGTATGTTCGGTAAATGGGCAGGAGGATATGAAGGTTCTGTTTCTACTCCCGACAAACGGGGTATTGATGAGTTTTATGGTTTTATATGTCAGTTTCAGGCTCATCTTTACTATCCTAATTTTTTAAACCGTTACAGTAAGTCATTAGGTGATACGGCTGTGGTGCGTGTGATAATGGATGAAAATATCAAATATCCCATGTACGGCAAAGAATACTATAAACGTCCGCAATACTCTGCCGATATGATTCATCAGGAAGCCATGAAATGGCTTGATAAGCAAGATGGTAAACAACCGTTCTTTGGTATTTTTACTTATACATTGCCTCATGCAGAATTAGTTCAACCTGAGGATTCTATTTTGGAAGGATATCAGAAAAAGTTCTTCCATGACAAGACATGGGGAGGTTCGGAAGGTTCTCGCTACAATGCTTCTGTTCATACACATGCGCAGTTTGCCGGTATGATTACCCGTTTGGATCATTATGTGGGTGAAGTACTGAAGAAGCTGAAAGAAAAGGGAATGGATGAAAATACACTGGTTATCTTTACCAGCGATAACGGTCCTCACGAGGAAGGTGGTGCAGATCCTACATTCTTTGGACGTGACGGTAAGTTGCGCGGTTTGAAGCGTCAATGTCACGAAGGAGGTATCCGCATTCCGTTTATTGTTCGCTGGCCGGGTAAAGTAAAAGCCGGACAAGTTAATGACCATCAGTTGGCGTTTTATGATTTGATGCCGACATTCTGTGATGTGGCAGGCGTGAAGAACTACGTGAAGAAATATACCAATAAAAAGAAAAAAGGTACTGATTATTTCGATGGAATCTCCATCTATCCTACTTTGACCGGACAGGAAGGACAAAAGCAACATGACTTCCTTTATTGGGAATTTGACGAAACTGACCAGATAGGTGTCCGCATGGGTGATTGGAAGATGGTAGTGAAACGTGGCAAACCTTTCCTTTATAATCTTGCCGAGGATATTCACGAAGACCATGATGTAGCAGCCGAACATCCTGAAATTGTAAAACAAATGAAAGAAGTAATCAAGTCACAGCATATACCGAATCCTAATTTCTCGGTTACTTTACCTGACTTTGATTAATATCAATTCAAGGCTTTTGGTGAGGCTATTGAAGAATGTTGGTATCAGAGCTGATTATCGAATCATTCTAATGGTTTGGTGATTAGTTGGTTTTATCGAAATCACCCTTGCTACAACTACCTGTGGCGAGGGTGATTTTTAGTTTATGAGAGTTTCGATACACCTTCCTTCTCTTTATGGTATTGGAGTGTGGGATAACGGGGTCGCATTGTTTTCTTGGGGATTTAAAGCTCATTCAGAAACAAAGGGAAGAGTAAGCCGTTTCTTAGGGTCAGCCAAGGCTTTTTAAGCAGAAGACTGTAGTAATTCGACTTATAGACAGACGTAATCGAAAGGACGAAAACGCTTAGTCCGGCTAATGAAATGGCTTAGGGGGCTCAAAACGTATGCAGCGTTTGAAAATCGGAGGAGACAACATCCGGTGACAGGTGAATAATGTATTATAAGTAAATTTATCGTTTACTTTTGTATATCACTGAAAAACAATTATCTTTGTCCCCGAAATCTAAAAGCATTCCGATGAGAATCTAAACATCTATTTTTAAACAACTATTTATTTCATGTTGGGACGGCAGGCGAAGTGAATTCGTTTGTTGTGTAATAGTTGTCCTCTATTCCCACAATATACATTTCAGTATTAACATTTTAATTTTATAGAAACAGTATGTGTATACATATACAGTCGGTTACTTATATGCATCCTGATAAAGATGTGCTCTTCAGTAATGTCAGTTTCTCTATGGGGAAAGGTGAGAAAGTAGCGCTTATCGGGAATAACGGATCAGGAAAATCAACCTTGATGCAGCTGATAACAAAAGAATTATCACCTTCGGAAGGTGAAGTGATTTGTTTGGAACCACCTTATTATATTCCCCAACACTTCGGACAATTTAATCATTTGACGATAGCCGGGGCTTTGCGAATTGAAGGAAAGATACAAGCACTTCATGCCATTTTGCAGGGAGATGTTTCTGTGGAGCATTTTACGGTATTGGATGATGATTGGGATATAGAAGAAAAGGCGGTTGCCGCTTTACATGAATGGGGATTGCCGGGAGTGCCTCTCTCCCATCCCATGCATTTGTTAAGTGGAGGAGAAAAGACGAAGGTTTTTTTGGCAGGAATTGCTTTACATTCACCGTCTTTTATTCTGATGGATGAGCCGACTAACCATTTGGATGATGTGAGCCGTGGAAAATTATATCGCTTTATCACTTCCACTTCGTCCGGTATGTTGGTAGTCAGCCATGACCGGATATTGCTTAATCTGCTTTCTTCCACTTACGAACTCACGTCGAAAGGAGTAATTTATTATGCGGGGAATTATGACTTTTACAAAGAGCAGAAGGAGTTGGCCGTTCAAGCATTGCAAGCCCGGTTGGAAGAGAATGGGAAGCAGTTACAGAAGGCACGCAGACAGGCACGTGAAGTGATGGAGCGTCAACAGAAGCACGATGTGCGTGGAAAGAAGCAGAATATAAAAAGTGGAGTTGGCAAGATGGCTATGAATACTTTTAAAGATCAGGCAGAAAAAAGTTCTGTACGCTTGAACAATGTTCATACCGATAAAATACATTCATTAGCAAAGAGTGTTACTGATATTCGGAGTGAATTACCGGACATGAAGACAATGAGGCTGGATTTTAATTCTTCTTCCTTGCATATTGGCAAGGTACTGGTTACTGCCAAGAACCTGAATTATGCCTATCAGTCTGAAGAATTGTGGAAATCTCCTCTTAGTTTTGTGATACAAAGTGGGGATCGTATTCATCTGAAAGGGGCTAACGGTAGTGGAAAGACTACTTTATTGAAATTGCTGACCGGTACCCTCTCTCCTACTGCAGGTGAACTGACGAGAATGGATGGGCTGACATGTGTTTATCTTGACCAGGAATATTCTATTATTCATGATGACTTATCAGTTTTTGAACAGCTTTTTTCCTTTAACAATAAACTTTATGACCATGAGCTTAAAACCATTCTTAACCGCTTTCTTTTTCCTGTCTCCGGTTGGGATAAGAAATGTAGTTGTCTGAGTGGTGGTGAAAAGATGAGACTTTCTCTCTGCTGTCTGATGGTGAGTACGCAAACTCCCGATCTGTTTATAGTGGACGAACCGACCAATAACATCGATATTATGAATATGGAGATATTGACTGATACTTTGAAGGAGTATCGGGGAACATTATTGGTTGTGAGCCATGATGCCTGTTTTGTGCAGCAAATTAATATAGAGAAGACGATAACGTTAAATATGTGATGAAGACTGCAAGAATTCAAATTTACGGAAAATCAGATAAATATGCCTGTATTTATGGCATTGTTCGGAAATAAATGTTATTTTTGCCCATGTGAAAGAAAAACACAAAACAACATGAAAACTCTCCTGCATATCGTAGTATATATTTTTATCCTTATGGGATTATCCGGTTGTAATAGCGATGTCTTCGTTGAAGATTTTCAGCCTTCTGTTTCTGATGTGACTTTAGAAGGAAACGGTGATTCGGTGACTATTCGTTTTAAGTCTTCCAATTGGGACCTGCTGAGAGTGTATGATTATTATGATAACTCTTCATTATATTATTCGGTTTATGATAAAGATGGTAATATAGTTTCGCAGAATCAGTCACCTGTTTTGGAAGGATTGGGCAAAATAGTCTGTGATGATATCATTTATAAAGATAAGATGGTTGATTTTGCCATTGAGCGTACTCATCCTAGGGAGGTGAAGATAACAGTAAACGAAAATATGTATTCTTCTCTTTTTCAGTTTTGCGTTACGGTAAGTAACGAATATGAAACGAAAAAAATATATGTATCCATAACACCTTCCGACAGATATATATTTGACCGTATCACTTATTCGCTTGATGCCTATAGTTATACGGATAAACAAATAGAAGAGCGCAAGAGCATAGTGGTTAATAACAGGGGAGATGAGTCAATCGTAACCAACTATATCTTCCCTTTCAAAGATGAGCATCGGCAGATACAATTCACCAGTAATAATCCCGAGGCTTTTAATTTGTTGGCAGATAGTAAGCCGGAGGTTGAGATTCCCGGCATTGTAGATGGCCATCTGGTGATGAACGGAGAACTGGCGCGATATGCTTCTGATATGCAACAATTGCCTTTGCCTTTTCCTGATACGGAAAAGGAGGCGGTCACTACTCCGCCCAAAACTTCGCAGCGTATCACCCTGTTGCTGGAATATGAATGGTTTGAGACTAATTTTACTCTTTATGCCGTTCATCCCAAAACAAAAAAAGAGAAAGTCATTACCGGTACTTTGCAAAGCAAGATGCCCAAAGGATATTTCATAAAGAGTGAGAAGCTCAATAATTAGAACAATGAAAACGAAATTACTCTTATTATATATTGCCGGCCTTTTGGCTGTTTGCCCGGTGGGTGGAAATTTGATGGCTCAGACGGCTACGCAACCGGATGTATTAAAGAATGACACAGTAAGCCATAAGTTGATTCATAGACTCGGCTTAGATGTACGTCCCAGTTATGTGACCCCTACCAATGATTTCTTTGATGGTGACAATATGCATCAACAACGAATCAGGCAGGCTCTTTCTGTACACCTGAAGTATGCTTTTCAATTCGATAAGAATTCATCTTTAGGTCGGTTGTATCCTCATGCTTATCAGGGTATTGGAGTTTCTTACAATACATTCTTCTGCCCTTCCGAACTGGGTAATCCCATAGCGGTATATGCTTTTCAAGGGTCACGCATAGCGCAGTTGTCACCCCGTTTGTCATTTGATTATGAATGGAATTTCGGTGCTTCTTTCGGATGGAAGAAATATGATAGGACATATAATCCGCAGAATGAGGTTATCGGGTCTAAAATCAATGCTTACATCAATTTGGGCTTTTTCCTGAATTGGCAGCTTAATTCGCAATGGAGTCTGACCGCCGGTATGGATTTTACTCATTATTCCAATGGAAATACACATTATCCCAATTCAGGTGTCAATCCCATTGGTGGAAGAGTAGGTATTGTGCGTACTTTTGGAGACAGGGCTACAACTGTACAAGGTTTTAAATCGCTGTCCATCAAACCTTATATCAGTTATGACTTGGTGGTGTATGGTGCTACTCGTAAAAGAGGATTCGTGGATGGCTATGACGTTTGTTTGGTACCCGGCTCTTTTGGTATTGTTGGGTTGAACTTTAATCCGATGTACAATTTCAACAAGTATTTTAGGGCCGGTGTGTCTGTGGATGCTCAATATGACGAGAGTGCTAATATCAAAGATTATCGAGTAGAAGAAAGTTCGTCAAGTGATGTGAAGTTCCATCGTCCTCCTTTTCACAAGCAGTTTGCTGTAGGTCTTTCTGTCCGTGGGGAGCTGGTTATGCCTATTTTTTCTATCAATGCCGGTATCGGACGGAATCTGATATGCAGTGGTGATGATACGGAGGGATTTTATCAAATTCTGGCACTTAAGACTTCTATTACACCGCGTTTGTTTTTGCATGTCGGCTATCAGTTGAGTAAATTTAAGAACCCCAACAACCTGATGCTGGGGTTTGGATACCGTTTTTACAAGAAAAGGTAGAAGAGATTACAAGCGGTTCAATACATCATCGGCAGCACTCTGTCCCTTATATTTCTTTGAATAGTTGTTGAAACGGTAAACCACACTTAAAGAAACATGTCGCTGGTCCTGGTCTTCATTTTGCCAGAAGTAGATGTTATTTATACGTCCGTCATATAGGCTCATGCGTCTGTTCAGCAAATGTTTGCCTGCCAGTTTTACTTGTAGCTTTTCATTCAGGAATGTCTTGCTGAGGCTGATATTCAAATAGTTTTTTTGGCTACAATCGTGAAACATTGTAGATAAATTATTATATTTGTCGTAATATCCTGTTTTTCTGTTGGTTGTCCACATGCACTCCTAAAACGTATTTGCTTATGAAAAGAATCTTTGTATTATATGTTGTTTTAAGTATTTGTGCGGCTGCTTTTTCTCAAATAAAGTTTCCGGAAATAAAATGGAAGAGTGATAGTTTGATTTTTATAAGGGAAAAAGAGGCATTGCGCTACGGTGTTGAAACATTTGGCGATGGCCTTTATGTGGATTCGCTCATTCATTATCTGGATACAATATGTCATGTGGAACCCCAAGTAGATAATTCTGTTTCTGATTCTATTTTTCAGGCAGTTTGGAATAATGATACACTCACTTATCGGGTACGTTCGAAGATATATCGGGGTTATGATTATGATAGTAAATCGAAAAAGAAATTACGCAATTTAGTGGTAGAGAGTAGAATATATCCTTTTGCCCGTTTCTCTGCCTGTATTGAGAAATTGGATGAGGCTATGATTGAAGTGTTGAAAGATTCCATGTTGCGCATGGAATGCCCCCTTCCTATGCTGAAGAATAACTATCAAACTTGTATTTTTTATGCGTTGGATGCTTTATTTCAAACGTATGGTATTTATACCGAGCCGGTGATTACTCGTAATACTACGTATAGGCGTGAAGAGGAATTGAATGCTTTTTTTGATTACTTTTTAACCTCCACAGCTTCTTATCCGTGTCGTTATAAGGAAATAAAAAATGTTACTTTTCCCGATAACTGTATCTTAGCCTTTTATAATGGTTATAATCATATCATCCATGCCGTGTTTTATCGGGATGGGCTGTTCTATACAAAGAATGGCTTATTCTCTCCCATGGTACTTTCTACTTTGCATCCTGTGCTGAAATCCTACAGTCGTTGGGATACCTCACTGAAAGGATTGAGTAAAGTAGGTAAGCAGTTGAAAAGTGATAAAATAGTTGTATATACCTTGAACAAGAATTTATTCAGAGTAAATAAGTAGTTCTTTTCACAAACCTACAATTACTTTATCATTCTTATCCGTATTTATAGTTTGTAAATTCTGTCATAATATTTAGAAAGACAGGTAGGCCGGGTATGTCATTTACTTTAAAAGGTAGAAGAGTTGCGTGTTTGTATAATAATTGCTGAATTACCCTAGAGTAAATAGGCAATTACTGTATAGTAATTGTTTCATTACCCTAGGGTAGTTTGAAAATTATTCGGACTGCTTTTTTGTAAAAGCAAATGGTTATTACTTGTATTCTGCCCAGTCAATCAGGCGCATATCACCTTTCTTTGCCAATGTATCGTGCATTGCCAATGCAGCCGAAATGCAATGAGGGGTCTGCCCCTTTGAAGCCATCTTTACATAATCCCATAGGATATTCTTGTAATCCGGGTGGGCACAGTTTTCGATAATGGCATGCGAACGTTCCACCGGACTCTTTCCGCGGAGGTCAGCAACACCTTGTTCAGTAATAATGATATTGACGTCGTGCTCGCTGTGGTCTTCATGAGATACCATAGGAACGATGGCGCTGATTTTTCCTTCTTTGGCAACGGATGGACAAGTAAAGATGGAAATATAAGCATTGCGGGTGAAGTCGCCCGAACCACCGATACCGTTCATCATCTTGGTTCCACTGATATGGGTAGAGTTTACATTGCCGTAAATGTCTGCTTCGATGGCAGTATTAATAGAGATAACACCGAGACGGCGGATTATTTCCGGATTATTTGAAATTTCGGACGGACGCATTACCAGTTTATCCCGGAAGAAATCGATGTCATCATAAATGCCTTGCAAACATTCATTGGTGACTGTCAAAGAACAAGTACTTCCGAACTTAACGCGTCCCTGACGAATCAAGTCTACCACAGCATCTTGCAATACTTCGGTATACATTTCGAAAGCAGGAATTGTCTTATCACGTCCTAGTGCACCTAATACAGCATTGGCAATATTACCTACTCCACTCTGCAATGGTAGGAAACTTGCAGGTATGATACCTCGTCTCATGTCGGCAGCCAGAAAATCAGCTACATTTTGTCCGATTCGGTCGGTGATGGGGTCTGGCGCTGTAAATGAACGTGCCTGGTCAGGCATATTCACTTCCACTACACCGATAATCTTTTTCGGGTCTACCTGTACGTATGGTAGACCAATACGGTCACTTGGTTTGAAGATGGGAATCTCGCGGCGATAAGGCGGATCAAGCGGTTCGTACACATCGTGCAGTCCCATGCCGTTCTTGCTATGGGCAGCATTCAGTTCGATAATCACTTTATCTGCCAATCGCGCAATGGTCGGAGCAATACCTCCGGCGGCAGTCAGATATACTTTTCCATCGGGAGTGATTTCGCAAGCTTCCAGAATAGCCACGTCTACTTTACCCATGAAACCATAACGAACTTCTTGTGCCATTTGTGACAAATGAATATCATTATAAGCTATTTCTCCATTATTTACCGCTTTACGGAAATCAGGATTTGTGGTATAAGGGGCGCGATAGCGAATAGCTTTTACTCTTGACAGAATCCCATCGGTGGCATCTCCTGTGGAAGCACCGGTAAAAATACCAATTTGGAACGGATTACCTTTGGCATGCTCTTCTTCTGCAATTTTTGCGATTTCAGGAGTTACGGCTTTGGGAGTCCCTGCCGGAGTAAAGCCACTAAGTCCGATGTTATAGCCATGTTTTACATAGCTGGCAGCTTCGGCTGCTGAAATGATATTAAATCCCATGATATTCAATGTGTTTTCTGGTTGTTAGTATTGTTGTTATTAATATTTTCGATTGAAAATTTCCGAGTAAATAAAGGCCCGTCGTGCTTCTTCGCGTGTGTTTAGCGCGATGCGTTTTTTTTCATCGGAAGGAGTATGTCGGGTATTCTCGTTGGCAATTGGTGCTGATAAGGGCTTTTCTTTCTTTTTGCGGATGGGTCGAGGAGTACATTTTATAGGGCGTGGTGAAATAGTCTGCTCCTCTTCCTCCGTTTCTTCTATTGTGGGAAACATATCAGTAAGAACTTCACGAGGAGAAGGTGTGCCTGTTTCTTTTTTAGCCTTGGTAATTTGTTGCACAATGGCAATTGCAATGATTACCATAAATATTAATACTTGGACAATTTCCATAGGCTTTCTTTATTTAGTAAATTTGATAATGAACGGTCAAAGTTAGAAAATTATTTTATAACTTCGTTCATAAAAGGGCAAAATAAACAAGGAAAGTATAATGTATTGGGAGCTATCCCAAAAAGACTTCGTTTTTCAAAAGTGCTCTTTGGTATCTGTGTCAGAAACTTCTTTTAAGGAAATAAAACAAAGAAAAAAGGAAGAGAACTTCACAGTTGTCTTCCCCTATTTTTTTAACCTAAACCTTAACTATGAAAAAATCTAATGTTTTTCAAAAGCAAAGATGCAAATTATCTAAATACGTTGGTAACGCAAACGGAGTTTTTTGTTCATTGATTATGATAATTTAACTATTAGGGCTTCTAATGGCTTTTATTATGTCTTTTCGGTCTGAATATCAATCTATAAATATGCAAAAATCAAACAGGATATGAGGAAATTTGCCGGGAACTCAATATCTTTGCAGTGAATTTATAAAAAGAGAATATGATGAAAGAAACAACAGGAGCAGACTTTAAATCTGCAACTGAACAGGAAAACAAGAAACTGTTTATTGAGACGTATGGTTGCCAGATGAATGTGGCGGACAGTGAAGTGATTGCTTCTATCATGCAGATGGCAGGGTATAGTGTATGTGATGCTTTGGAGGATGCGGATGCTGTGTTTATGAACACTTGTTCTATTCGTGACAATGCTGAACAGAAGATTTTGAACCGATTGGAGTTTTTTCATTCCATGAGGAAAAATAAAAAAAGAAACCTGATTGTCGGTGTGCTGGGGTGTATGGCCGAGCGTGTAAAAGAGGATTTGATTGAGAATCATCATGTTGATTTGGTTGTGGGACCGGATGCTTATCTTACATTGCCCGACCTGATTGCTGCTGTTGAAGCAGGAGAGAAAGCTATTAATGTAGAATTGTCGACCACGGAAACATATCGTGATGTGATTCCTTCACGTATCTGCGGAAACCATATTTCGGGCTTTGTCAGCATTATGCGGGGCTGCAATAATTTTTGTCACTATTGTATTGTGCCTTATACTCGTGGCCGGGAGCGTAGCCGTGATGTAGAGAGTATCCTGAATGAGGTGCGTGATTTGGCCGATAAAGGTTATAAAGAAGTAACTTTGCTGGGTCAGAACGTTAATTCCTATCGTTTTGAGAGAGAGAATGAAGTGATTACTTTCCCGATGTTGCTTCGCACTGTTGCTGAGGCTGTTCCGGGAATGCGTGTCCGCTTTACCACTTCGCATCCTAAGGATATGAGTGACGAAACCTTGCAGGTGATAGTCGAAGTGCCAAACGTTTGTAAACATATTCATTTGCCTGTGCAGAGTGGAAGTTCGCGCATATTGAAATTGATGAACCGCAAATATACTCGTGAATGGTATTTGGACAGAGTGGCGGCTATTCGTCGAATCATTCCCGATTGTGGATTAAGTACAGATATTTTTTCGGGTTATCACTCTGAGACGGAAGAGGACCATCAGGAGTCTTTGTCTCTAATGCGTGAGTGTGCTTACGACTCTGCTTTCATGTTTAAATATTCGGAACGTCCCGGAACGTATGCTTCCAAACATTTGCCGGATGATGTGCCCGAAGAAGTTAAGATTCGCCGTTTGAATGAAATTATTGAGTTGCAGAACCAACTTTCCGCCGAAAGTAATGCCAAAGATGTAGGAAAGACATTTGAAGTAATGGTGGAGGGCGTGTCGAAACGTTCGAAAGAACAATTATTCGGCCGTACACAGCAGAATAAAGTGGTGGTGTTCGACCGCGGAAATCACCGTATCGGCGATTTTGTAAATGTACGCATAACAGAAGCCAGTTCTGCCACACTGAAAGGAGAAGAAGTTTTCTGATGGGAAAAAAAGAAGCATATAAAGAAAAGAACTTGCAGTATTTGCAGGTTCTTTCTACCCGGGCAGATATCTGCTCTTTACCCTGCGGGATATTCTATGAGGTGCTGCAGGCAGGTACCGGAACGGCTTCACCCACTCTTCGTAGCATCGTTACTGTTCATTATAAAGGCAGCCTGATAAATGGGAAGGAGTTTGATAATTCTTATAGCCGTAATTGTCCCGAAGCATTTCGCCTGTGTGATGTCATCGAAGGATGGCAATTAGCGCTCCGGCAAATGCATATAGGGGATAGATGGATTATTTATATTCCTTATACCCTTGGTTATGGAAGTCGTGCCAGTGGTCCGATTCCTGCTTTCTCTACTTTAATATTTGAAGTAGAGTTGCTGAGTATTGCCTGACACGGTTGGGAGTTAGCGGTTGTGTAGTTTTTCTTTTACTCTGTCTTCATAGCCATCACGATATCTTCTTTCGGGCATTACAATCCACAGAATCAGATAGATGATTCCTCCTGAAAAAGCGGTGAAAATGGTTGCCAAAGCATAAACTATACGCACTGTCGATACCTCCCAGCCGAAATATTCGGCTATTCCTGCACATACGCCGGCTAACATTCTGTTATTGGAGCGAAGCAGTCTTTTATTTTCCATTTATTCTCTAGAGTTAAAGTTAGATATGCAAAAATAGGAAAAAGCAAAATGCATAGTTAACTTATACTCTTAAAAGTACTTAAAGGAAAGTCATTGTAATTCATTTTATTTGTTATTTTGCAGCAAATTAGGGTTAAAAGTGAACAGACTCAAGATAGATACTTGTCCGTTGTGCGGCGGAAAACAGTTAGAACATGCAATAACTTGTACAGATAATTATGCTTCGGGCGAAAAGTTCGAGGTGATGCGGTGCACCCGTTGCGGCTTTCTTTTTACACAAGAAGTGCCGGTAGAGGCGGAAATAGGCAGGTATTATGAAACTCCCGATTATATTTCACACAGCGATACCAATAAAGGCTTGATGAACCGGGTGTATCATCAGGTTCGCAAGTATATGTTATCCCGTAAGGCCAAACTGATTAAACGTACGTCCGGGCTGAGTAAAGGCAGTCTGCTGGATATCGGAACCGGTACGGGATACTTTAGTAATGCTATGAAGGAACGCGGCTGGCGAGTGCGGGCGATAGAGAAGAATGTCAAAGCGCGTGCGTTTGCCAAAGAGCATTTTGACTTAGATGTAGATGCGGAAGATGCGTTGGCCGGATATGCTGATCATTCGTTTGATGCAATTACCCTGTGGCATGTGATGGAACATTTGGAACACCTGAATGAAACTTGGGAAAGGTTGGCAGCCTTGTTGAAGGACAGAGGGGTGCTGATTGTTGCAGTTCCCAATCCATCTTCGTATGATGCGGTGAAGTATAAGGAATGGTGGGCTGCGTATGACGTTCCCCGTCATTTATGGCATTTCACACCGTCTGTGATGCAACAATTCGGGGTGAAGCATGGTTTTAAACTTGCCGAACAGCATCCGATGCCATTCGATGCCTTCTATGTTTCTATGTTGACAGAGAAATATAAAGGTAGTCGTTTTTCTTTTCTGAAAGGAATGTGGACGGGATTGTTGGCTTGGTTTAGCACTTTGGCCAGAAAGGGGCGCAGTAGTTCAATGATTTATGTATTCAGAAAGAAGTAATTATGGGAAAGAAATCGACGTCTTTTTTCGATATGCAGTTCATTACTTCCAGCATTAGCACTATGTTGGTGTTGCTTTTATTGGGTATGGTGGTCTTCTTTGTGTTGTCGGCCAATAATCTTTCTAAGTATGTTCGTGAGAATATCAGTTTCTCCGTCCTTGTTAGCGATGACATGAAGGAAGCAGATGCCATTAAGTTCCAAAAGAAGTTGAATGCAGAGCCTTTCGTTAAGGAAACTTATTATATTTCTAAAGAGCAAGCTTTAAAAGAGCAGACAGAGGCGATGGGAACAGACCCTGCTGAGTTTTTGGGGTATAATCCCTTTACGGCTTCCATTGAGATAAAGTTGAATGCAGATTATGCCAATTCGGATAGTATAGCCTGGATTGAAGAGAAGATTATGGCTAACAAGAAGGTGATGGAGATTAATTATCCGCAAGATTTGCTGGATGCGGTGAATAGTAATATTCGTCGAATCAGCTTCTTGTTGCTTGGACTTGCTGCACTTCTTACATTGATTTCCTTTGCATTGATAAACAATACCATACGTCTTACTATATATTCTAAACGCTTTTTAATTCATACCATGAAACTGGTAGGAGCGAGTTGGGGATTTATTCGGAAACCTTTCTTGGTTCGGAATATATGGATTGGTGTATTGGCGGCTGTAATGGCTGATGCGGCATTAATCGGGATGGCTTATGCACTTGTGAGATATGAGCCCGAATTGATAGAGATTATTACCCCCATGACGATGTTATTGGTGATGTCGTCAGTTTTTGTTTTCGGTGTGATTATCACCTTTATGTGTGCTTATATATCAATAAACAAATATTTGCGTATGAAAGCCGGTGCGCTTTATTACATCTAATTAAAAGGATATGGACAAACAGAAATTTGCCTTTGATAAAACAAATTTTATCTTACTGGCCATAGGCATGGCAGTCGTAATTATCGGTTTCCTGTTGATGACAGGCCCTAGTTCTACAGAAGGGTATTTTGAGCCGGATATTTTCAGTGTACGTCGAATCAAGGTGGCGCCTGCTGTATGTTTTTTTGGTTTTATTTTTATGATATATGGTATTGTGCGAAAGCCGAAACTAACGAAAGAATAAAAAAGTAAAAGTGTATGGAATGGTTTGAGGCATTAATCCTTGGTTTGCTTCAAGGATTGACAGAGTATTTGCCGGTCAGCAGCAGTGGTCATTTGGCTATCGGATCGGCTTTGTTTGGAATACAAGGTGAAGATAATCTGACATTTACCATAGCAGTGCATGTGGCAACTGTGTTGAGTACGTTGGTTATTTTGTGGAAAGAAATTGACTGGATTTTCCGTGGATTGTTTAAGTGTGAGATGAATGCGGAAACAAAGTATGTATTGAATATTCTTGTTTCTATGATACCTATCGGAATCGTAGGGGTGTTCTTTAAAGATTATGTAGAGGAAATCTTTGGCTCAGGGTTGCTGATTGTGGGCTGTATGTTATTGGTAACGGCTTTATTGCTTACTTTTTCTTACTATGCAAAACCTCGTTTGAAAGAGAATATTAGTATGCGTGATGCGTTTATCATAGGTTTGGCTCAGGCTTGTGCTGTGTTGCCGGGATTATCCCGTTCGGGTAGTACCATTGCTACCGGCTTGTTGCTGGGAGACAATAAAGCTAAACTAGCACAATTCTCTTTTCTGATGGTGATTCCTCCCATTTTGGGTGAGGCGTTGCTGGATGGAATGAAGATAGTGAAAGGAGCTGCAGCAGGAACAACGGACATTTCGGTTTTGTCGTTGGTGGTAGGTTTTGTAGCTGCTTTTGCTTCGGGTTGTATCGCTTGCAAGTGGATGATTAATATAGTGAAGAAGGGTAAGTTGATTTATTTTGCTATCTATTGTGCCATTGTAGGAGCAATTACGATAGCTTGCTCATTGGCAGCATAACCGTAGGGGTAAGAAGCATGAATTTTAAAGAAGGAGAAGTTTTATATTTTGATAAACCGCTGAAGTGGACTTCTTTTGCAGTGGTCAATAAGATAAGATATCACATTTGCCGCAAGTTGGGTGTGAAGAAGTTGAAGGTAGGGCATGCAGGAACGTTGGATCCTTTGGCTACAGGCGTTATGATTATTTGCACGGGCAAAGCAACAAAGCGGATTGAAGAGTTCCAATATCATACTAAGGAGTATGTGGCTACGCTGCAACTGGGTGCTACCACTCCTTCTTATGATTTAGAAAAAGAAATAGATGCCACTTATCCCACGGAGCATATCACCCGTGAATTGGTGGAAGAAACATTGAAACGTTTCATAGGCAGTATTGAGCAGATACCGCCTGCTTTTTCGGCTTGTAAGATTGACGGTGAGCGTGCCTACGATCTTGCCCGAAAGGGAGAGGAGGTGAATCTGAAACCTAAAACACTGGTAATAGACGAGATAGAGTTGTTGGAGTGTAATCTTCCTGAGATAAAAATCAGGGTAGTTTGCAGTAAGGGAACTTATATCCGTGCGTTGGCTCGTGACATTGGTGAAGCTCTGAATAGCGGTGCACACCTTATAGGTTTGATTCGTACCCGTGTGGGTGAAGTAAAACTGGAGGACTGTATGCAAGTGGAGGATTTTCCCGAATGGCTTGACCGACAAGAAATTGAAGTTATAAACGAATAAGGAGAGATAAGATGAAACTGTCGCAATTTAAATTTAAACTGCCGGAAGAAAAGATAGCTTTGCATCCGGCCAAGTACAGAGATGAGTCGCGTCTGATGGTTGTTCACAAATCAACAGGCCAAATCGAGCACAAGGTATTCAAGGATATCTTGGAGTATTTTGATGATAAAGATGTGTTTATCTTTAATGATACGAAAGTCTTCCCTGCGCGTTTGTATGGAAATAAAGAGAAAACCGGTGCACGTATCGAGGTTTTTTTGTTGCGTGAACTGAATGAGGAGCTTCGCTTGTGGGATGTATTGGTAGATCCGGCACGTAAGATCCGTATTGGTAATAAGTTGTATTTTGGTGATGACGACTCTATGGTGGCCGAAGTTATTGATAATACCACTTCTCGCGGACGTACTTTGCGATTCCTTTATGACGGTCCTCACGATGAGTTCAAGAAAGCTCTTTATGCTTTGGGTGAGGCTCCGCTGCCCAGTTTCATCCGTCGTCCGGTAGAAGAAGAAGATGCAGAACGTTTCCAGACCATTTTTGCTAAAAATGAAGGTGCGGTAACAGCTCCGACGGCAGGACTTCATTTTAGCCGTGAGTTGATGAAACGTATGGAAATCAAGGGAATAGATTTTGCTTATGTGACAATGCATGCCGGATTGGGTAATTTCCGCGAAATTGATGTGGAAGATCTTACCAAGCATAAGATGGATTCTGAACAGATGTTTGTTGATGCTAAAGCTTGTAATATTGTCAATCAGGCAAAAGATGAGAACAGACGTGTTTGTGCGGTAGGTACTACTGTGATGCGTGCAATAGAAACGGCTGTCGGTACAGACGGGCATCTCAAGGAATTCGAAGGTTGGACAAATAAGTTTATTTTTCCTCCATACGATTTTTCGGTGGCCAACAGCATGGTCACTAACTTCCACATGCCGCTTTCCACATTACTGATGCTGGTGGCTGCTTATGGTGGTTATGATTTGGTTATGGAAGCTTATAACACTGCTTTGAAGGAAGATTATCGTTTTGGTACGTATGGTGATGCTATGCTGATTTTAGATAAATAGCAAGATAAGTAAAAGGCACTGTGTATGAAGGTTTATTTAGGGCTTGGAACTAATTTAGGCGATAAGGAAGCCAATTTGCATACGGCTGTGCAACAAATAAATATGCGGATAGGGAAGGTGACTTCCCTTTCCGCTTTTTATGTTACTGCTCCTTGGGGCTTCTCTTCCGAGCATTCTTTCCTGAATGCTGCCTGTTGTGTCGATACTTCTCTTTCTCCCTTTGAAGTTTTAGAAAAAACTCAGTCGATAGAGCGTGATTTAGGTCGCACAAAGAAGTCTGTTGATGGTAACTATAGTGACCGTTTAATTGATATTGACCTCTTATTATATGGTGATTTAATATTGGATACACCTGCTTTGACTCTGCCTCATCCCCTTATGCATGAACGGCGTTTTGTAATGGAACCATTGGCAGAGATAGCACCCAAAGTGGTGCATCCGGTATTAAAGCAAACAATGGAATATCTGAAGCAACAGCAATAGACTTTGCATTACCAATCATATTTTCAGTGTTATGCCACAAATCGTCGTGTCACCTTGAATGCCGACATCATTCTGACTATCAGATAACTGATGAAGAAGGCAGCCACAGCTATACAGATAATATGAACCACTGCCGGAACTCCTTTAGGCAACCATGCGGCAAACATATCATACCCTATTTGCACAAAGACAAAATGGCAAAGGTAAATACCGAAGGTCATTGAGGCCAGTCGGGAAAGGGCAGGAGAGTAGGGCACTTTGATTCTCTGCATAATGACAAACACAGGGAAGGTCATCATAAATACATTGATGCCGCCGAATAGCCATACGATTTCCAAATAGGCATAATTGCCCGGAAAGTATTCCTGCATGATAAGGTAACCTCCAAATGTAATGGCATATCCTGCTGCAAACATAGGTATACCGATGGAGAGGGTTTTCTTCCAACTCCATTGCAAAGGGTATTTCACCAGATAATAAGCTAATATCAGATAACCGATGAAGCCTGACACATAGTAGAAGGAGCCGAAAGCGTTCCAGTCACACACCCCCAGAATATCCATATTGCCCCAATTACCGATGTATCCCAATGCGGGAGCTGCCATTTTCAGATAGGGAAGAAATAAGGAGATTCCCCAAATACGAAGGAACAGCTTGACATCTTTTTGTGAGGCTCGGTCTAGCCATGCCCCGAAAACAGGTATAACGAAATACAGCCCTATCAGCATATAAAGATACCAAAGGGGCGTGGTGTCGTAGTTGAAATTAAAGATAAAGGTGCAAATCTTCGTCACTGTCATTTGCCACGTGAAGGTGGACATGTCGATGGTGGGGTTGTCAGTGGTGGCAATATAGTTCAGGTATACGAAGTACAGCACCGGTAGCATGACCGACCAGAAAATGAGGGGTGGCACAATGCGCCCGATGCGTTTCCGGTAGAACTCGTTCATGCTGCTGCGGAGGGGAAAAAGCAAAACTCCGGTCATCATGACGAACAGAGGTACGCAGCTTCGCACTGCGCTTCCCGCAGCACACCCTTGCAGGAAAGTGCTGCGGTCTGTATCAAAGCGCGCCACAAAAGGGTCGCAACAATGTGCAAATACGACCAGAAAACAGGCGATAACACGTAACAGGTCTATCCAGCCTATGGTTTCTTTTCTTTTTAATTCCATCTGTGGTTAAGTGTTTTATACGGTAATATTGAGTAAAATTTCTCCCTTGGTATTCAATACCTTTATTCTCAATTCGCCTTTCTTTTTCTCGATAACCATCACTGTGGCACTGTCCATATCATATCCTCCGCCGACAATGACAGGAAAATTATTATCCAGTTTTCCTTTCGGATGATAGGCATATTCGTGGGTATGTGCATTCAGGCTGACGTTGAAAGGAGCTTTTTTCAGTAATGGTTTCCATAAGTCTTCGCAAAGGTTCTTATAGTCGTTTCCATATAAAGGGATATGATGAATCAGGATTCGCTTTTCGGCTTTTTTGAACTCTTTGGATGCCAGTTCTTTTTTCAGGAAGTCCACCTGCTCGTTACGCAGCCGGGTAAAGTCGTTCAAACCATAATACACCCAGTGGTCATCCGGTTTGTCTTCACCGCAGTCCAGCATCACGATGCGTGTGTCACCCCAATTGAAGGAACCGTAGGTTTTATTGCCTACATAATCATAATGGTCACGCAGACCGATGGAATAGGCATTGCGTATTTCATGGTTGCCACGCATGAAGAAAGTAGGTACGCAGTCTCCGTGTACTCCTTCAGTCAGTTCACTGATAAAGGCAGTTGCCTGTTCGTGGCTGGCAGGATCGTCTACACAGTCACCGTTGAATACAACAAAATCGTAATCGATGTCCTGAATCTGTTGACATAAAGCGCGGAAAGTTTTGGGATGTTGGTGTAAGTCATTAAATACTACGGCAGTAAAGTTATCACTGTCGGGGGCAGGAAGAGTGAATTCGCTGAATTCCGATTGGGCGGTATTGCCGAATACTTTGTTATAAGCCTGATAGCGCAGAATTTCTTGTGAGCAGACGCGGTAATAGTACTTCTGTCCCGGCTGTAAACCGTCCAGGCGGATTTTATGCAGTTTGTTGTTACACACCGCTTGTCCGTCCATAATGGTGCGCGCACGTTGCAGTTGGGTTGAGTCGGTTCCGTATTCCACCCAGCAGTAGGCAGGTACGGTAGTCTCCCACATCACGGTGATTCCGTTTCCTACCGGATTCTGCAAATAAGGTTTTGTACGGAATATCTTTTCTGCCTTTTCTGCTGTGCGGAGGGTTACCACCAACGGGCGGTGGTCGGATGCTACCGGTTCGTCTTGCACTTTGGAGGAGATGGCGGCAAATCCTTTGGCGTTATTTTTCAGGGTAACAATATAGTCGAGTGTCTCTTCCGGTTTGGGGGCGGGAAAAGTGGGTACTTTCGGATTGGAAAGTATCTGAAAATCCTTTTGCAACCCTTTAATGAAATCGGATTGAGGTTCGGCATTCATATCTCCGGCAAGGAAGAAAGGTTTTTTGGCGGAAGCAGCGAAATTCTTTATCATTTCCAGTGATGTCATTCGGTCTTCCTCCGTCAATGAGAGATGGGTGCAACAATAGATATAGTCTTCAAATTCGGCCATAATGAGTGCACGGGCTTCTTCACGTCCCGGCAGAGCCATGGTCTGGATGCGGATAGGAGTTTGTTTGGTGAGTAGTCCGATGCCATATTTCCCCCCGTCGTAATCAATGGCTGGAGCAAAGTAGGCGTGCATTTGCGTGCGTTCGGCTATTTCGCCGAGCACGTATGTTTTTCCGCTGCGGTTGGTCATACTGTCCAGTTCCTGGATGGCTACGGCATCGGGGCAGGCATTATTTATCACATTGGCCACACGTTGGAAATTCTGTACGTTATCCATGCCGTTGGCATTTTTGATATTGTAAGTCATTAACCTTAAGGTATTTTGAGCTTGTGCGGACGAAAGCGTCAGTAAGGCTGTAACAGCCAGAAAGAGTGTCTTTTTCATGTTTTATCCGGTATTATTTAAATTGAAACGCTTCAAAGGTAAGGATAAAAAATATTATTCGGCTACTCGTTTATATTATTTTTGAGACATTCTGTATCCATTGGAAGTTATTTTTATCTTTTCAATGCAGGAAGTAAGTTTTAAGGACTTACAACTTCGGTTTCATTAGGATAAAATAAAGGCTGTCATGAGTGAATCCCGTCAGATTCTTCCGTATCGGTCAATACTTTTTTCCTGCCGGTGAAGCCTGTGTCATTCGGATGCTGCTCACTACTCCCGCTCCAATGGCAAATAATATGGCAAGAAACAAACAGGCTTGTGCGCGGTCTCCTTCGGGAAACATTCGAAAGAGCAATGCCACCAGGGTGGTGCCTAATGTCTGTCCCAATAACCGTGCCGTTCCCAGCATGCCGCTTGCGCCACCGCTTCGCCGGGTGGGTGCGGAAGAAACAATGGTGACATTATTCGGAGTCTGGAACAGTCCGAAGCCCATACCGCAGAGAGCCATCCGCCATACAATATTCCAACTTTCGGGATGCTCGGGAAGAATATAGAGTGAGAAAAGTCCTGCTGCAAATACGGCCATTCCCATTCCTCCCAACAGTCCCGGATGCACACGCTCTACAAGTCGTCCGGCAAGAGGGGCTGTCAATATCGTGGCCAAAGGCCAGGGAGTCAGCAACAGTCCGATTTCGACGGCATTATAATGCAGTACATTCTGCATGAAGAAAGGCAAGGACACCATTGCCAACATTTGTGCCGTGAATGATGTGATGGATGTACCGATGGAGAGTGCAAAGATGGGAATACGCATTAAGTCGACCGGCAGGATGGGGGCTTCCTGCTTGAGTTGCCGGCGGATAAAAAAGGTTCCTATGATGGCGAGAAGCGCAATTTGCAGACCGATGAAGTCACGGTTTTCAGAATGCGCAAAGCCCTCCAAAGAATAAATCAGCAGTCCGAAAGTCAGTGCATTGGCTATTGCACTGATTTTATCGAACTTATGTCGTTTTTCGGCAGGAGGATTGTGTGGCAATAAACGATGGCCGATGACAAGCGCTGCCAGTCCTAACGGGATGTTGATGACAAACAGCCAGTGCCAGCTTCCCAACGCCAGAATGCTGCCGGCGATGGATGGTCCGGCGGCTGCCGAAACTGCAACGACCATGGCATTCACTCCCATGCCGCGACCTAATATTTGTGGCGGATAAATCAGTCGGATAAGTGCCGTGTTGACACTCATTACACATGCGGCTCCGAATCCTTGGATGACGCGTGCCGCCGTCAGCATCCAGAATGAAGTGGATAAGGTGCAGGCAAGTGATGCACCGACAAAAATGGAAATACCGATAAGGAATATCCGCCTATATCCATAGATATCGCCCAATGAGGCGAAAGAAAGCAGTGTCATGGTGATGACCAATTGGTAAGCATTAACAATCCAAATGGCCGTTGAGGGTGTTACATCGAAATCGTGTGCTAGCGTAGGCAGGGCGATATTCATAATTGTCCCATCCAAAACCGACATCATGATAGCCAGCAATACAGCTATCACAGCTAAATATTGTCGTGGTATAAATGCAATCTTTTCTTTATTCATGTTGCAAAATTAACGCAAATCGGACAGACTCGGTTTAATTTCTTCTAAATAATTAAGAAACCTGTGTTAAAGAGTTGCTAAATAGTATGCGGCTTGGAGAATAATGCTTATCTTTGCGACCGTTAAAAACAGTGGAGAGATTTGAGTAGCTTGCAACCACAGAAAAAAATGCTAAAAAATACATTGACTTTCTTCCGTATAATTCCTACTCTGATTTAATTCCCCCGTTTGATAACGAATTAACTTTTAGTTTTAAATTCTTAATTTTATATTCAAAATGGGATACTTATTCACATCCGAATCGGTGTCAGAAGGACACCCCGACAAAGTGGCCGATCAGATATCGGACGCTGTGCTTGACAAACTGTTGGCATTCGACCCCAGTTCGAAAGTAGCTTGCGAAACCCTGGTGACTACCGGACAGGTAGTACTGGCAGGAGAGGTGAAAACAAAAGCGTATGTAGACTTGCAACGCATTGCACGTGAGGTAATTAACCGTATCGGTTATACCAAAAGCGAATATATGTTTGAAGGAAATTCATGTGGCGTGTTCTCGGCTATTCACGAGCAAAGTGCAGACATTAATCGTGGTGTAGAACGCGAAGACCCGATGAATCAGGGTGCCGGAGACCAGGGAATGATGTTCGGTTATGCTACCAACGAAACAGAAAACTATATGCCGCTGTCACTCGACCTGGCGCATAAACTGCTGATGGTCTTGGCTGAAATTCGTCGTGAAGGAAAGGTAATGACTTACCTCCGTCCCGATGCAAAGAGTCAGGTGACTATCGAATATGATGATAACGGAAAGCCTGTCCGTATCGATACCATTGTGGTTTCTACCCAGCACGATGAGTTCGTGGCTCCGGCTGATGCCTCTAAAGAAGCTCAGTTGAAAGCTGATGAAGAGATGCTGGCGAAGATTCGCAAAGATGTAATTGAAATCCTGATGCCCCGTGTCATTGCAGAGATTCATAATGAAGACGTTCTGGCTCTGTTCAATGACCGGATAGTTTATCATGTGAATCCTACCGGTAAATTCGTTATCGGCGGTCCTCACGGGGATACCGGTTTGACAGGACGTAAGATTATCGTTGATACTTACGGTGGAAAAGGTGCTCACGGTGGTGGTGCTTTCTCCGGTAAAGACCCCAGCAAGGTAGACCGTAGTGCTGCATACGCTGCCCGTCATATTGCCAAGAATATGGTGGCAGCCGGCGTAGCCGATGAAATGCTGGTTCAGGTTTCGTATGCCATCGGTGTGGCTCGTCCCATCAATATCTATGTAAACACTTACGGCCGTAGCAATGTGAAAATGACCGATGGTGAAATAGCCCAAAAAATAGACGAACTGTTCGATCTTCGTCCGAAGGCTATCGAAGAACGTTTAAAACTGCGCAATCCGATTTATGAAGAAACAGCTTCTTACGGACACATGGGACGTGAACCCAAAGTAGTGACCAAGACATATGAATCTATGTATCATGAAGCAAAGACACTGGAAGTGGAATTGTTTACTTGGGAAAAGCTGGATTATGTGGATAAGATAAAGGAAGCATTCGGTTTATAAAAGCCGGATTCGGATATTGTGTGTTTTCGGGCGGATTCATTCCGCCCGAAAATATAAGAGTTTACAAGAATGAATGATATAAAAAACGTATGTGTATATAGTGCGTCCAGCACAAAGATAGCAAAAGAATATTTTGATGCTGCCGAGAAATTGGGGCGTCTTTTGGCGGAAAAGCGAATCAATCTGATTAATGGTGCAGGCTGTATCGGCTTGATGGCTGCAACCTCCGATGCGGCATTGGCTGCCGGCGGCACTGTGACCGGTGTTATCCCGCATTTTATGGTAGAACAGGGATGGCATCACACCGGACTCACCAAGCTGATTGAAACCGAAACCATGCACGAGCGCAAACGAATGATGGCCGACCTGTCGGATGGAGTGATTGCTTTGCCGGGTGGTTGCGGCACCTTGGAGGAATTACTTGAAATCATTACTTGGAAGCAATTAGGGCTCTATCTCAATCCCATTGTCATCTTGAATATCAACGGCTTCTATGACTCCCTGTTGGATATGTTGCAAAGAGCAGTGGACGAAAACTTTATGCGAAAAGAGCATAGTGCCATTTGGAAAGTAGCTTCTGAACCCGAAGAGGCTGTAAATTTACTCTATACAACACCTGTCTGGAACAAAGAAATCCGTAAATTTGCAGCGATATGAGCGAAAATTGTCATCCCGGAATAGAATATCTGCTTCAGCTGTATGCCGAAGAACAGAGCCGTGTAGATACGGCTTTGACACAAAAGGTGCATCATGTCACCGTTCAGGAAGGGATGAAAGGAGAACCAATACCCTATCAACTGCGGTCGGATTGGATGGTGACCAGTGTTTTGTTTCTGTGTTTCATTTTGGTATCCTATGTTCTTGCTCATGGAAAGAAACATCTGGAGCAACAGTTTAAGAATTTTTCCTTGTCGAAAGAGCGTGCCAGTTTATTTGATGATACCACTGCCTCGGATGTCCGTTATACATTGGTTTTGATATTCCAAACCTGTATCCTTGCCGGTTTCTGTGTATATGATTATTTTTCGGACCACGATTTGCTTTTATTCCGCGTTGTACCCCACTATCTGCTATTGAGCACTTTCATCGGATGTGTGGTCATTTTCTTGTTGTTTAAGTGGTTGGCGTATAACTTTGTAAATTGGATATTCTTTAACAAAACCAAGAATATGATTTGGATAGAGTCATATTTTAATGTGATAATCGGAGCCGGTTTTTTGCTTTTTCCCATTGTCCTTTTGATTGTTTATTTTGATTTATCGCCGCAACTTGCACCTTATTTTATCGGTTTTGTTATAATAATTGCTAAAATATTGCTGTTTTATAAGTGCATTCATAACTTTTTCAACAGAATTTATGGCGTTCTCCATTTAATTCTGTACTTTTGTGCGCTAGAAATTCTCCCTGACTTGATACTGTGGAGGGGAATAGTTATAGCGAACAACATTTTGGTTTTAAATTTTTAGTACATTGAAAATAAAAAAAGTCCTCGTTTCTCAGCCCAAACCGACTTCTGAGAAGTCGCCTTATTACGATATAGCTGAGAAGTACGGTGTGAAAATCGATTTTCGCCCGTTCATCAAAGTTGAGAGCTTGTCGGCCAAAGAGTTCAGACAACAAAAAGTCTCTATTCTTGATCATACAGCAGTGATATTTACTTCAAGACACGCTATTGATCATTTTTTCGGTCTGTGTGCCGAGTTGCGTGTTACCATACCCGAGACAATGAAGTATTTCTGTACTTCTGAAACAATTGCTTTGTATATACAGAAATATGTGCAATATCGTAAACGCAAAGTATTCTTTGGGGCAACCGGTAAATTTGCAGATTTGCTTCCGTCTATTATCAAACATAACACAGAGAAGTATCTTGTTCCGATGTCGGATGTGCATAATGACGAAATTAGAAACGCATTGGATGCTAAGAAGATTCAACATACCGAGGTAGTGATGTATCGCACAGTAAGCAACGATTTCACTCCCGAAGAAAGTTTTGATTATGACATGTTGCTGTTCTTCAGTCCTGCCGGAATCAACTCGTTGATGAAAAATTTCCCTGAATTCGATCAACAAGAGATTGCCATCGGATGTTTTGGTCCTGCAACAGCTAAAGCGGTAAAAGATGCCGGTTTGCGTCTTGACCTGGAAGCTCCCACTGTAGAAGCTCCTTCAATGACGGCTGCATTGGATATGTTTATCCGTGAACGTAACAAAGATTAAATTTTTTAGTTTATAGCCCGAAATCGGGGGTTTTGTATCAAAAAGTTATAACTTTGTGATTCGAAACCCCCGATTTCTTTTTATATGGAAAAGTAAAACTATGGCAGAATATACACTTAGCAAAGCAGAACGATTGAATAGCAAGGCGATGATAGAACGTCTTTTTGCCGGTGGAAACAAGTCTTTTCCGGCTTTCCCCCTGCGTGTGGTGTATATGTGGCTGGATGCTTCGGAAGGGGAGGCGCCTGTTTCTATTTTGATAAGTGTTCCCAAGAAACGCTTTAAACGGGCAGTGAAACGCAATTTGGTGAAGCGCCGGGTACGGGAAGCGTACCGCAAGAACAAACAGCTATTGACGGATGCACTGGTTGCCAAGAATAAAAGACTGGTTTTAGCCTTTATATGGTTGGACAATGAGATTCATCCTTCGGCCGAGATAGAAGGGAAAGTGAAGAGATTGCTGTTTCATATAATGGAAAAAATAGAATGAAAAAGCTGCTTTCACGTCTTCTGTTACTCCCTATTTATTTCTACAGAGGGTATATTTCTCCCATGACTCCGCCTTCCTGTCGTTTTGTTCCTACTTGTTCCGAATATGCTATCGAGGCGATTAAGAAACACGGTCCTTTTAAAGGATTGTATCTGGCTGTTCGTCGTTTGTTGCGTTGCCATCCGTGGGGTGGTTCGGGATACGACCCTGTTCCTTAAATTATATCATTCATGCTACTTGATATTCACAGTCATTATGCAGCTCCGATAGCGGGCGAGAGCATTTGGAATGTAGAACCTGCCGTTTTCTCTCCTATTGAGGGGAATTATTATTCTGTGGGCATTCATCCGTGGAAGGCAGGAGCGGTGCGCGAAGAAGAGTGGAGGCTGTTGCGTGAAGCGGCGGAGCATCCGGCTGTGCTGGCTATCGGTGAGGCAGGTCTTGATAAACTGATGCCGATAAAACCGGCACTTCAAATGGCAGTTTTCGAGAAGCAGATTTTGTTGGCGGAAGCGATGGGAAAACCCTTGATTATTCATTGTGTGAAAGCCTTTAACGAGTTGGTGGAACTGAAAAGGAAATTCCGTCCGAACGTGCCGTGGGTGGTACACGGCTTCCGTAATAATGTGAATATAGCCCGGATGTTGCTGCGTGAGGATATTCGTCTTTCGATAGGAGAGAAGTATCAACTACCTGTGTTGCAGGAGATTCCTTTGGAGTGCTTGCTGACCGAGACGGATGAAAGCCGGATGCCCGTCCGTGACATCATAAAGAGTATTGCCGAAGTGCGGCGGGTGACCGCAGAAGAGCTTTCCATGCAGATAGCCGAAAATGCGGGAAAAATCTTTTTTCAGCGATAAGAGTTGTTTCTTCAGATAAAGAGTCGTACTTTTGTGGCATTTAAAGTATAAATCAAACATTTAAATAGATAATCATTCGATGAATTTTGTAGAAGAATTAACATGGCGTGGAATGGTGCACACAATGATGCCGGGCACCGAAGAGTTATTGGCTAAAGAACAAGTGACAGCTTATCTGGGTATTGACCCTACGGCTGATTCTCTGCATATCGGCCACTTGTGTGGTGTGATGATGCTGCGTCATTTCCAGCGTTGCGGCCATAAGCCGTTGGCTCTTGTAGGTGGTGCAACCGGTATGATCGGCGACCCTTCCGGTAAATCGCAGGAACGTAATCTGCTGACAGAAGAGACTTTGCGTCACAACGTAGCTTGCATCAAGAAGCAGCTGGCCAAGTTCTTGGACTTTGAGAGCGATGCTCCCAACAAAGCCGAATTGGTGAATAACTATGATTGGATGAAGGATTTTACTTTCCTTGATTTTGCCCGTGAGGTAGGTAAGCATATCACAGTGAACTATATGATGGCTAAGGATTCTGTACAGAAACGTTTGAACGGTGAAGCCCGTGACGGTTTGTCATTTACAGAATTTACTTACCAGCTGTTGCAGGGTTATGACTTCCTGCACTTATACGAAACAAAAGGCTGTAAACTTCAGATGGGTGGCTCAGACCAGTGGGGTAACATTACTACCGGTGCCGAGTTGATCCGCCGTACCAACGGTGGCGAAGTATTTGCTTTGACTTGTCCGTTGATTACAAAGGCCGATGGTGGCAAGTTCGGTAAGACTGAATCAGGTAACATCTGGTTGGATCCCCGTTATACTTCTCCTTACAAATTCTACCAGTTCTGGTTGAATGTAAGTGATGAGGACGCTGCCCGCTACATCAAAATCTTTACTTCACTGAGTCAGGAAGAAGTGGAAGCATTGACGGCAGAACATGCCGAAGCTCCACATTTGCGTGTATTGCAGAAGCGTCTGGCCAAGGAAGTGACTGTTATGGTTCACTCGGAAGAAGACTACAATGCGGCTGTCGAGGCATCAGGCATTCTGTTTGGTAATGCTACTTCGGAGGCATTGAAGAAACTGGATGAAGACACGTTGCTGGCCGTATTCGAAGGTGTTCCCCAGTTTGAGGTATCACGTGATGCATTGGCAGAAGGTGTGAAAGCGGTAGATTTATTCGTCGATAACGCTGCTGTCTTCGCTTCAAAAGGTGAGATGCGTAAGTTGGTTCAAGGTGGAGGCGTTTCGCTGAATAAAGAGAAATTAAATGCCTTTGACCAGGTAATCACTGCTGCCGACCTGCTGGATGAAAAATACCTGTTGGTTCAACGCGGAAAGAAGAATTATTATCTGGTGATTGCCAAATAAGGAAAGAGAGATTCTTTGTGATAGATATAAGAACGGAAGGAGAGAACATACACATTCTCTCCTTCCACTTTTTTATAACTTCATATTCGCACTTTATTTCCCGTCTATCTCCTTCAGCAGTTCATCCACAGCCACTTTCAACTGGGTATCTTCGCCCTGAACAACTGTCTCCGGTGCATTGGCTACCTTGATATCCGGTTCCAACTGTGTATTCTCCAGATAACTTCCGTCCGGCAATTGATAACCGATGATAGGGATACCGAATACCAATGAAGGGTCTTGAAGCGTTTCCCACGATACACTCGTCATGGTGCCCGGTACAGGCATACCCACCAGTTTGCCCAGTTTTTGATGACTGTAAACCCACGGAGTACCGTGTGCATTACTATAATTGGCTTCGCATTGCAGCATGATGGACGGTTTGTTCCAACGACGACTCGGCATATCACATGCTTCACGTCCACGTACCACCTGAGTGAAATACTTCTTACCGCTGAATAGTATCTCTATATCCTCGTGCAAGCGGCCTCCGCCATTGAAGCGAGTGTCGATGACAATTCCTTCGCGATCATTGTATTTACCCAAGATGTCCGAGTAAACAGAACGGAAACTGTCATCACCCATCGACTGGATATGTACATAACCTAAACGTCCGCCGGACCATTTATCCACATCGGCGGCACGCTGTTTCACCCAGCGTGTGTAGAGCAGTTCGTTGAATGCACCGTTGCTGATAGGCATCACTACTTCTTCCCAGCGTTCTTTGGTCTGAGGATTATAGAGAGATACCAGCGTCTTCTTCCGGCTTAAATTATTGAAGAGTGCCGCATAGTCTGCTTCGGCAGTAATTTCTTTTCCGTTTATTTTCTCTACAATATCTCCGGCTTTTACTTTGGAGCGGGCATGGTCGAACGGTCCTTTTTCCACCACTTCGGAAATGAGCAACCCCTTGCCGTCATAGCTCCAGTCGTACAGCAGTCCCAGGTTGGCTGTGGCATCTCCCTTTAGATTGGAATAATAACGTCCTCCGGTGTGTGACACATTGAGTTCGCCCAACCATTCGCTCAGCATCTCGGCAAAATCATAGTTATTGCTGATATGCGGCAGGAATTTGCGATAAGCGGCACTCATGGCATCCCAGTCTATTCCATGCATATTGAGATTGTAGAAACGCTTCTGATGCTGTTTATAGACATGATTGAACATATATTCGCGTTCGGCTGCCAAGTCCATCGTCATATCTGCCTTATAGCTTATGGGCTTTAATGTTTCGGAAGCGGCATTCATCTTCTGCATGGTGCTTCCGCCCAAAACAAAGATTTCTTTTCCTTCCTTATCCATTTCCATGTTTGTCCAGCCGGTATTCATCTTGTGGAGCAACTTGGTATCCTTTTTTCTGAGGTCCAGTTTCCAAAGGTCGAATCCGCCTTCAAAAGCAGAAAGATAATAAAGCTTCTCACCGTCTTTGGAGATGATGGCGCTGCTTAAGTTCGAGGAGTTGGGAGTGAGGCGCACAATGCGGTCTTCCATATTCTTCAGTTCGACCACAATATCCTTTACTTTCTCTTCTTTGGTATCTTCCTTTTTATCCTTATCTTTTTGCTTATCTTTCTTCGATTCGTCTTCTTTGGTCTTATCCTGTTCCTTTTCCAGTTCTTTCTGCAACTCGTAGTCTTCTTTGCTCAAGCGGAACTTGTCGTATGCATCCTGATTGAGGAATACCAGCATGACATCGTTCAATGACCCCCATGAAGCGTGATTGCGCATGCCATAGCGTTCGGTGATGAACAGAATCGCATTGCCGTCGAGCACCCAACGGGGCGAACCGCTGGTGTAACCGCTGTTAGTGATATTAATGATATCTCCTCCTTGTGCATTGACTAAGCCGATATCCGAATATGGGTCATGCTTGTTTCCGATAAACTCTAATGTAAACCATTTGCCATCGGGCGACCAGGCATAATCAAAGCCTCCTCCGGTGCTATACCATGTGGAACCGTCTGTCACCTGGCGTACTTTTTTTGTATCGAGATTCATCACCATCAAGCGGTTACGGTCTTCGATAAAGGCAAGTTCCTTGCCGTCCGGTGAAAACCGGGGATAGGCGCGCTCCACCTTGGCGGACGGCAGCAATACTTCCTCTTCGATAAGAGTGGCATTCGGGAAGTTGGCTTCTTCCTTGCGTGCTATTTTAGCCAGATACAATTCCCAATTACCGTTTCTCTCGCTGGCGTATGCCAGTGTGCGGTTATCGGGTGCAAAGGTTACCCCTGCTTCGCGTGCCGGGGTGTGGGTAATCTGTTTGGTAGTAGTGTAATCAGCCGAAGTGACAAAGACTTCTCCGCGTACAATGAATGCAACCTGTTTTCCATCGGGTGACACCGTGGCCGAAGTAGCGCCCTTGGTAAAACTTAAGTCGGCTACTTTGTCCTGATCGTCACGTATCAGGTTTATTTTTACTTTTTGCGGGGCGGCATTTCCTTGTTGGGTATAGATTTCGCCATCATAAGTATAGCACAAAGTTCCGTTGCTGCCCATAGAAAGGAAACGAACCGGATGGGTCTTGAAACTTGTCACGGGATTGACGGATTGTGGGGCATTGAGCGGGAACGAATATACATTGAAACTTCCCCCGTCACGTTCGCTCAGGAAATAGACAGTCTGATTGTCCGGTGAGAGAACCGGATTCCGGTCTTCACCTGCATGCCGGGTAAGGTTGGTATGTTTCTTGCTTTGCGTGTCATACATCCACACATCTCTGGTGATGGAAGAGGTATGATGTTTGCGCCATTCATCTTCAAAACCTTTTCTGTCTTGATAAAGCAAGGTTTTTCCGGTTTTATCAAAACATACAGCCTCGGCAGGAGTTCCCAACACCTGTTCGGTTCGTCCTCCCTTGGTCGACACTTTATATAGCTCGGTCATGGCCGATGTGGGAAACAAGGCACTGTTGGCAGGGTCTTGAATAGCAGCGGAGAAAAGTATGTATTTCCCGTCCGGGGTAAAAGCGGAAGGCAATTCCGTTGCCGAATGAGTGGTGAGCCGTTTTGCCGGTCCGCCGTCGGCAGGCATTACAAATACATCGAAATTTCCGTTCCGGTCACTGGCGAAAGCTATCTCTTTTCCATCGGGCGACCATATAGGTGTACATTCGTAAGAACTCTGTGTGGTGAGTTGGGTGGCAGTGCCTCCTTTGGCGGGCACCTTATAAATATCCCCTTTATAACAAAAAACGATTTCCTTCCCATCCGGGGAAATCTGCACGTCACGCATCCAGAGTGGAGTTCCTGCGTAACTGTTCGCTGTTGCTATGCAGCCCAGCGCAATGCAAGCTAGAAGTTTTTTCATCGTATCGAAATCTTTTAATTAGGTTTACAAAGATAAGCATTTGCATATTGTAGCAAAAAAAAGTGCGAAAATATTTGGATTATATAGATAGAAAAACGTATCTTTGCACCGCTTTCCAAGGAAAGCACATAATGATTGGACTATGGTGTAATGGTAGCACAACAGGTTTTGG